>Ga0224511_10001174_pt1 | contig 15177 bp, 8 predicted proteins | sample SF_May12_sed_USG_2_FD_169988 | JGI IMG/M metagenome (GOLD analysis project Ga0224511, IMG submission 169988) | Sediment microbial communities from San Francisco Bay, California, United States - SF_May12_sed_USGS_8_1 | ecosystem: Environmental > Aquatic > Marine > Sediment | place: USA...
TGGTTGAGTGGTGACCGATTGAAAGTGTACACGATAGTCCCTATAATCAACTAGTTCTGATTTTGTACATACCTTTGGTGTCCTTGTTCGCCAACTTGTAGGAATGTATATCCGTATAGATTCAATAGCAGTAGTATACACTATACAGTCCACACGCGTTCGACTAGAGACCTCGAAGAACGAAAGCTATGGAGGTTGACCGCGCCCACAAAGTCTCGATGCGGAGGGGTAGCTGAACGAGCCAATGATCGTATTCGATTTAGAAATTATCCAATCATAGCCCGTGTTCTGTGTACAACGCAGTATCATCTGGCTCGCTATATCGGGAATACCCTACCGAGTTCCTAACCGGCTTCATTTGGCAACTGATTCCAAGCTGGAGGCCCCTTCAATTCGCATGGAATGCCAAACTGATGACCAAAATTTTGGGGCATACAAGGACGTGCTTGTCAATTCACTATCTCCATTAGGATTTGAACTCTATCCACTCAAGGTAACAGGGAGAATTTAATCAAGTGAGCCACACACTGGCACTAGACCCTAGAAGCTAGTGCAGTTGGTCACTGGTCAGTCACTCGCACTCACACCACAGTCACTCACTCACTGAGTGACTCTGTCTGACTGACTTAGTCAGTGAGGTGAGTGAGTCAGTATTGTCGTCAAACTTCACTCAGTCACCCTCAGGAGTGAGTGGCGAGTCCCCTACTCATTGTGTGTGGCTTCATGTTTGATTTGAATGAAACTAAAAGGTAGCAAATCACTTATCCATTCCATTGCAAATTTAATTTTGCTTTTGGCCGCCTGCTTGAGAGACTCCGAGTTACTGGCTAGGAAATTGATCTATATGCTTTAAGCTTGCTAGCAAAGCAACTGTGTGAATCTTCATATCCTGACTAGTATCAGGAGTATGCAGAAATTGATCTACTGAGTCTTTGACCTGGCGTATTATTAGGGTACTTCATGCCTACACCCGCATATCCCTTAAAAAGTTAACTCTATGGGTAGGCCACTTTTATTTATCATGATCGAACACTGACGATGGTGTTGCTAAAGAAAAAGTTTCACCCAAATTGGGAAGCAGAATTGGGACCGTGGGTCAAAGGTGTAGTTCGCTGTCTACTAACCCATCACTACCACACTGCATGGGTAATCTGATGAATATGGCCAGACCAGGCCTCTCCAAGTCTTTCTCTATTTCAGGTTGGTTGGTATAATCAGGTTGTGGAGGATGTATTCAGGCTTCCGTATGATGATGAAAGCTTCGGTCTGTTGTTGGTTAGCACGCCTCAGATGTTTGAGTTAAGTTTCATACCGTATATAAAACAGTACGGCTGGGATAGTTCACGAGACCCACTGGATCAGTCTGTACAACACCGTATCTCAAAGGCCATATCTGTGAGTCCCATTTATTTTTTGGATCTACAGGGCATTTGGCCATCCTGTTCAGCGAACTTCCAAATTCTGGAGTTTATTCTGGACAGATGGAGCTAGGAAGTATGTGAAGGGCTCCCACTCACCGTGAAAGCGTGACGTGGCCATAGCTTACGCCCAGGGTTTCTCTATCTTGACCCTGAGGTATCACTATCCCGCTCTTTTGTTTTTCACATTTTTCTGGGTGGTGCATGAATTCTTTGCTTACCATGGTACCATAAATTATGTGGTGTTTGCTTCTATTCAGAGGTACAAGGTCCATTTGAAAAATGCTGTCTGGCCCACCCCAAGTGAGATAACAGTGTCACGATCTCATATTATATAATTATGCATGAACGCTTAGCCATTCAGAAATTAGTCACTTACATGTACTATGTACTTGACAAGCTAGCCACCACAAAGATGCATGACAAAACTCATTTTTATCAGGATCCTGCTTTAGGAGAAACTTTACAATAACTGTTTCATTGTCCTATCTTTTGCGTTGTAACACCACCTCAATAATTTGCCATTGGTTGGTTTCCAAATAAAATTAATTTCCTTAAATTTAAAAATTAGATCGAATAGTGACTCGGCGACCAAGGTGAGGAATCAAAGGTATAAAATCAAAAATGTCTCTTACCACTATTTGCAGGAACTGCCCTCTAATGTGGAAACAGTAGTTCTCCATGATTATGACCTGGATGCCAGGAGACGACCTAAGATTCTAGTGCAGACTGTCGGCCATATTAGCGGTGCTGCCTATTTTTATCAAAAGTCATATGTCACTCAGAAATCTCCATGGACAGAGCAGCAGGTATACTTCCCATCCTATTGGTTTCTTTTTCTTTTTTATAGTTCTATTCAGGCACTCGGCCATCCCATTTAATGGACTCCAAGATTAAACCAAGATAGTACATGACGCTTATTTTCAGAATGACACCACCAGACTCTGGTGGCTGTTAGGTCTTGTAGCTCTAGATACAGAGGGCTACAATACTCTATTGCCTTGCGCTATTCATATTGCAACTGGATCGCACAGGATGCCAATGTCTTTGTGTCATCTGCATGAGAATCGGAACTGGAATATGATACTTATAGATAAAACGACTTCGCAAAGATCTTGCAATCCACACATATAAGTAACGAAACGACCCGCTGTTGAGTTGCAATGTCAGGGCTCTAGTGCTGTTGCACTCTGAGCCATTACAAGGCCCACCCGTGCGTATTGATCCCCTAAGAGCGCCACCAGGACAATTCAGTTCATTACTTTCATACAAAATAAAGACCGTGTCCTATCTTGGTGTAATCTTTGATGGACCATCTAAGCTTGAAGCTTGTTGGAGTGGTAGAGCTAAAAATTATGTGAGGAGCTCATTCTCACAGCAGAGGCTCAGCATGACTAGAACTTGAACCCAGGATATTCCAATCTTATGCTCTAGCCATTGAGCTACCCACTGTTTTCACTGGGCGATGTGTACTTGAACGGATAATCCCTCGAAGATACCATTGGGACATTTATTATTTATATTGCATTATATCATACTGTTTTATATTATTTTATAGTATATTATCTTACATTGATTTATAGTATTTTATAATATATTATAGAAAGTTTTATATTATTTTATAGAATATTTTATCATTTTGTTATCTTATTTTATGTTATATTAGTAAGGTGCTTTTGTAACATGGCTTACAACACTACTGAGTGTATGTGCTGCTATATGTTATCTGCTTACAGAGAATATGTGGTGTGAGTTTACATCCGAAATACGGAGGCTGGTTTGCTTTCCGCGGCGTAGTAATCTTTCCTAATGTCCATGCAACAAGTCTTCAACAAATCAACCCAGAGGATTTGCTAAAAGATGAAGCCAAGGCAATAGACCTGATGGAGCGGTATGTTTAACTCATGGTGGAACTTTTTAGAGCAAACGGGTAAAAGTAATTCTGTATCCCCAAGACAGAACAGCTGTCAGCAATGGTGCAGAAATGGGCCTATTCAGTCTCTTTGACTCAATGTTTCCTAGGGTGGGTCATAAGGAAACTTTCTGCTTGCACCCGTGTGTCCCATAGAGAAGGTTACTCTATGTGTGGTTCTCCTTTATTAAAAGCTGCGATCAGTAACGAACAAGGGTGGTACAAGAGGCAGAGTTTTAGCCTAAGTTGGGAATTGAGCCAGTGAACCCTGGTCCAAGGTCCAATACACTATCCACTGAGCCATCACCTTGGCTAGGCAGCCGGTTACTGCGTATGTATACTCGATAATACCTTGTGTTAGGTTGTTTGACGCATGTACACCTATGCTGTTGTCAGGAAAGTCATTTAGGAAGCCCTGCACGGGGTGTAAGAATAATGTGGAGTATAAACAAAGGATAAGTTTGATTTTAACACAGCTTCGGTCAAGTAAACCAAAAATGTGCATCTGTGTTGAGAAATTGAATCAAAGGGGGAGGGAGGAGGAGGAGGAGGAGGAGGGGGGGGGGGCAATTTCCAAGGACAGACAACTCCAATTTGAGTTAGAAGTAATAAATTTGTACTCGGCTTGAAAACTGCTCGCTAAAAAACAATCAAGACCGCTAAAAAAGTGTTTTACCCGAAACCACACGGATGCACAATGAGACACTGACCATACATTCCTTATGTATTTTTAGATTTAACTATCATTGGCAAGATGGGACATTTCGTGATGCCGTGGAGACGAAAGCAAAATACAGCCAACTTCAACAAGAATACTTTTTAACTTTGCCAAAAGAAAGAAGTCAATTAGTAGACAAGATTCTGTCAAGTGCCTAATAATAAGAGCCAAATGAAGAGTGTATGCGTGTTTTAGACATCAACCTTTATTTCCATTATTTTACATTTAATTTGAAAAAAAAGAATTCTTTTGCTTTTCAAAACCCGCATATCTCTGGATCTTCAGCTATTATTGTACTTATGGGAACCCCTCCTGTAACATTCTCCATTGGCCGATTTCCAGTTAACTGTGTGCAAATTTGGGTAAAAGCCTGCTACACCGACATGGTATAACAGGGTCTGCCTGTCTGTGAATGAATGGAGTTTTTATTATTTCACCTGGACAGTTGGTTGTCCATTAATGAACCTCCAAAGCCTGATCGAGGTTTGTTCAAGTGGCATATATCTGAAGAGCTCGCAATTACGATGGTAGCCTGCCATAACCCAGATACTCACAGCAACAAGCTCGGCACTCTGCTATCCCAATAAACCAGATCACAGAGTTGACTGTCCCTATATCGGACAGGTCCGATATTGTACCAGGGTAAATAATGTTATATATGCTGGTTGCCTAGAACCAATGACAGGTTATTCACCAAGCGCCAGCGAAATGCAAGCTGAAATACGGCTAAGGATGACTTGGGCATGGAATTTGCCAGATCAATAAACCTAAATATCATATCCGATGATGAAAGACTACTAACGGGTTCCACTGTAACGGACCTTCCTATCACACCAGAAAGTCAAGTCACTTGGGTTGTTAATCAGTCTTTATCGCAATCATTGGCATTCCCCAAGGGATTTTGCTTATACCCAATCACGATAATGGGTGATGCCCGATCGCGAACATGATTTTAGAATCTTGTAGATCACATCTAATCTATTGTACAAAAAATGGAATAAGGAATATGTTTTGGACATTGTAACAATTATTATGCAATATCCTACTGAAGTGAGAGTGGTAGTCTCCTCATGGGGATCATGCCCCCTCCTTGTGACCTGCAACTGCAAGATTATGTACTCTATGAACCTTGAATGAAATCTTCATGAAATTCTGAAATCCCCAGTTATGCGTGCCCGAAAGCTCAGATACGAAGCTCTCCCCTCCGCGGCAATGTGCAGCTGGTAACTGGAACTTTATTGCACCAACAGATCTTCAGGGTGTATAGAGAATTTCATACATCACAACACAGATACTGATCGCAAAACCTGTTCATTCAAACCTCCCGGCGAGCCAGGCAGTCAAAGCACAAAGATCTATCAACAAAGCAAGCTGCACAATGCATACTGTCTAGCATGATAACAGTCGCGATGTGGTTATACCCAAGAGTTGCACTCCCTTGAGACTAAACTGATTTTGTTTAGTTGCCTGACAACAGTATCCATAGGCAGTTTATTGATTAGCGATAAGCTCCATGGAATATAGCACCATCTATTACGAGTCACTCCCAGAACCATTCCAAATAGACTTCCACTACCATCCGACATTGGAACACAACCCAATGAGTGGCTAAGAGCCCTCCATTTTTTTTGTTCCACAGACATAACTAGTCCAGTAACCCTGACCAGCCCCATGGGTATCGACAATGATGGTCAAGAGAATATTTACGGGATACACATACTTTATTTTCAACAGAAGAACTCGACAAAAGATGGTGACAGTAAAATAACATAGGTATGTGGACAGTGTCCAAGAGACCAGTCTAGCCTCGCGGATTTTTAAAGTCCATATTGAATCCAAACTCCTCATTTTGATATTTAGGTTAATCAAACACTAGATAGACTGGTCTTTCGTCCAATACCAGGACTCATCAGTTGGACTGGTCTCCGAATAAAAGACATACACGGACAAATCATGGTACATTTATGAACCATGACCATCAATGGCAGGGCGATTGATTTTTGTATGAAGTCTTCTACTGATTGCTTTAGTCTATATGGACATGGCGCAATACTTTCTACTAGCTTTGAAAATGATTCCCTCAGCTCACAGTGGTGGCTGATTACTATGATATGTTGGCATACCACTTGGATGATCAATGCAATTAGATATTTCATGGCTTACTGCCAAAAACGCAACTAATGAGGTCACCTTCATTTAGCTAACATGGATTGACTTAAGTTACTTAACGAACGAACCGACATACTCTGTGTGGTTGCGTTGCATGTTTGCGCAGACAGACGGGCCACTCGATCCAACCCGATCATGGCCAGTTTCAGTGGATTCTTTACTGCAATATACACTTGGTGAAAGCCAGCATACACTGACCAAACATCACATGACACAGATAAGGATTGAGGGCAGACCACAGTGGATCAGATTACTGGGCTAGTTCCACACAGGGCTGCGTAAATGATTAACTACCCACATCCGAAGCCTTTCGGAGCCTTCCCGAAGGCTCCATCAAGAGCGCAGAGTGAAATAGTGAAAACCGCCACAAACCAGCTTGGCTGAGAGAGAACTCCCGCAGTTCCAGCTGTCTCATAACCAGTGTCCGGCGGCACGGTCACTCTGTGTGTGGCTCTTTCGCCCGCTGTAATAGAAGCTATACTGCGATAATGAAATCATGTGATAATGGGTAATAGTCTAAAATAAATCTTTATATTCTTTATACAATTGAAGGTGTTACCAATAATATAATACGCAAAGAATGTCCGGTCCTCATACAGAAAAAATATACATTAGAATCTTATTTTTGTCTTGACACTATATTTCGAACCACAACCAGAAACCCTGAGCAGCTGTCTATTGTCATTACCGTTTAGTTTAATGGGCCGACAGTCCTCTGGTTCCAGTACACAGGCGCCATATTGGCAGTCCGTTGTGACCATCATTTCACTCTGTGTAGAGCTAAATGAAACAATGGGTACACGTGAAACGTAGCCATACGTATTAGTTTGTCAACATTTTGTGACTGGATTTTGGCGCATGCTGTTTGGTTGATCATGAGCAAACAGCAAATTACCTTTTCCAAAGTCCAGCTACCTGCACACTCTAGCCCAGTTTGGACATACAATCTATCAGGAATTGAGTGGGTTGGAACTCGGAAAACTGAAAAAGCTTGTGTTAGGTTCTAATTCCCGCTTTCAGCAGCCTCCTCGCGCTGTACTCGCCGTTCTTCTATTAGCCGTTTATTTTGTTGTTTTAGTTCTCGTAGTTGGTTCACCAGCTCAATCGGACTGTCATCGAAATCGCTTTCATCATCATTGTCATTAGAGCTGGATACAGAGTGGAAGGAATTGGAATTGTCATTGTCAGCAGAATTGCAATGTTCGCAGTGACGAGCAAACGTTTTGAGACTGGATTCTCTGTTTTCAAGCTCGAGCACTAGTCTAGATAATTCTTCTTTTGTTTTTAGTGCAAGATCTTCCGCTCGAACTTGCTTGAAGTCCTTCTCAAATTCATTCGACAAGAATGACTGAGTGTCAAAATCATTACAGTCATCGCTGCTGGTTTCGGATAGATGGTCACTCATAATAAATTGTGTGTAGTTTTCGGGGGCTTGAGGACTATACCGCAATTGGTCACCAGACTCATTGAATGATCTCTTTTTCATATCCATCTGATATGGACAGGGTTTGATTCTCTTCTTGCCTCGTCGGTGTTTCTTTTTGCGACTTTCTGTTCCTTTCATTTGGCGTGCCACCATCAAATCACTGGCAACGAGTGTACCTTGGAGCTGAGTATTAGGCATGATCAGAGCGGACAACATTTAGTACCTAAAATATATAGAGTGGTGAGATTAGTGATACAACTCGTTCAGTTCAATTTCAAGATGGCCGACAGTGACCGAGGATAATTTGAGAACGAAGATAATATCGAACTCGACTTAATTCATTTGATTCATTCTTCACACTGACGCGGTGAGAACCGTTACTACAGCTGATACTAATACTACGTTAGGCAGACTAGTACTTGTCACTGATCAATCAACACAACAGCATGGTCATGCGACAGCACTCAGCAGACACGACGATCATCGATGAATCATGAATCAGTGTCCGCGAATATGATTTAAATTTATTGAGAATTGAAATCATTGTTTAAAAATTATCCGTGTACATTGTAATCACCTAAATTGATGAAAAAGCACCAAGAGCGGACTACGGCTATCGTCGAGACATTTGATACTTACTTAAAAGAATTACAGATCGTGTGGTAAAAGTTACTACCGATTGTTGAACTTTCAGATTTGAACTTGAAGACAGATCGCACACCCAACCGATATAGCTGGTCCTCGCTAATGAAATGACGAACTCCGAACGTTGCTTGGCGTTCTGCGTCATCAGCAAAGCGAGATTGTTGACCAATCGAGCCCGGTTTCCTCTACAATCTAGCCAATGAGGTGAGACCGAGAGTAACCGGCGGCTTTTCTGCGGATTATCGTCAAAACGCATGTGCTTTTCGTTTCGAAGCGGAGTTCCCAAAGCGACTCGACAAAGTTGCAGAGCGCTAGGCTAGCATCCGCCAGGAGTACATCATCGTGAGTCACATTAGCTAATCGAGGATTCTCCTCAACAGACTACACTGTACGGTAGAAACTCGGTTTTATACAATGTCACCACGGGCTATTTTTTACGGATTCATAATTGTTTCCACTCCAGCGACTCCTGGCCAGACATCGACTGAATCATTCAGTAGCAGTGACAGCATCACTCACTATGATGAGTATTGAGTATGAAACTATTATACTATTAGTATTACTACTACTAGTAAATAACTTATAGTTATATTTATAAGTATATTAGGTTAACTTAGAGTTAGAACTAGAAGTTAGTATTTAGTTACTTACTTGACTTAAACGGACTACGCTAGTGCGGAGGACTTGTGACTGTGAGTCATTGACTGAGTGGGGAGTCTGACTGACGTTAGTGAGTGACTCAGCCTGATTGACTGAGTAGTGAGTGTACGTGATTCCCTTCAATATGCGCACGATTGACTTGCCCTCTCGTCTCTAGTCTCTAGACTAGAGTTTGTACGCGTGCTCTCGACATCTGGTCTCGGTTTCTACCAATAGTGGCAATACCATGGCATAGAATAGATTCTATCATATAGAATAGATGATCGATAAGATAGAACCGACATCGTTTAACTTCAAGTGTAACATATACTTTGAAACGGGTAAAAACTTTTAGGCTATAGCAGTGAATGAGTGAGTGCTAAGTGCTAAATCAGTAGTGTAACTAGTCTATTTGCTAGAAGTAACTAAGATTAAGTTAAAGTTCTGTTAAGACTAAGAGTAAGCAAGACTAAGAGTTAGACTTAGAGTGGATCACTGAATGGACATTCACATTGATTGACATGCGTGGCTTGACAGGTTGACCGAGTTGTTTTTGTTTGAGTTTGACGTTGAGCTTGCTATTAATATCATGAATATACAACCACAGACTTACGGTTACATTTACAATTACTTACTACCAGGTTAAAGTAGAGTTTACATGCCAAACAAACATCAAGATTCTAGTGGAGTTTACAGTTGTACGAACGATACAGCCGCGGTTGCTGCATGAAAACCGCTGAAAATGGGTGTGATCTTCCGGTGCAATAGCAGTGAAGCGCGGAGGCTTCATTCTCTTTTTTTAGCGATGAGCGACCGATTCACAACGCAGATTTGAGGCGGCTCTCAGTGGTGGTGCTCCACAGCTGGTGCAGTGGAAGTTGACATCCATTTTTAGCGGAGCACGAGTGACGACCGCGTCGATACTGCTCTCGTAAACACCCCAGCGGTGCCGCTGTCGTGTAAACTCGCCATTTTGATTGATCAACCTTCAAGTTTAATTTAAATAATCATGGCAAACTTGATACAGGTGAATGTAAGAAACTTTTATTCGCCCAGTTCAATTTTGCGCTCGCCCAGCGATTAGATTTCCCTAGGATTCGCCGAGAGAGGTTGGGAAAATCATTATTTCATTCACTTTCTTTGTTCTTTTGGGGTTTTACTTGTTTTATATACTCGTGCTCAGGTCCGACGCCAATTTTAAATGGTGGAAGCCTGTAGAATCGTCAATTTATCAACAATCTAAGTATATAACGAAGATTGACCGTTACTTCTTCCAGATACAGTTTACAAGGTGTTGAATTTTTCTCGGCCAGCAAACAAAGAGTTTATGGTACATTTGTCGCTAGTCCTGTGGCACACTCATCAAAATGCCGAAACGGCCTCGTAAAAAAGGTAAGTAGTCATTATTGTTTTAGAGTAAAGCGATATGAATAGTGAACTAGGTCTTCGATTTGAGGTCTTTGGTTCGATTCTCAACTAAGGCAAAGATTTTGCAACACTCTCATCAGTTTTAGAATGAATGAGTCCGTCCAACGAGCTTCTTTAAGTATAGTAAATCCCCCTACATGGGATGGATTCTTTGTCTTGTAATAAGGATGTCTCGGACCAGGTTACAGGTCGTTGGTATGACTGGTTCATCCCCCTACTACCAGCCTCTGACATGCCAGAAGCTGAATACAATTAGTCTTGTATTTTTTTCACTTGACTTGTAGCAAGCCTGTTGGAAAAGGCCGATTTTTTAGCAGATAGGCTTGCGGAGTGCACAAAACAGCAGCTTGTTTATAGACGGATACTGGTAAAACCTGTTTACACCAGTTATTATAGCCTGATAGAGTCTCTCAGGTTTGGTTCGATAAGATGTTGCGATTGAGCTGCGGGCTCGGCCTTGTGCGAGCAATTTTTCAACTTGGCTTGACTCAGTTAACTAATGCCCTTACATATTAGTACACGAAATTGCTCAGCTTTCAATTAGGAAATCTAGCTGTTGTCCCTATGAACGTATTCCCGTGGGCTGAGTTTCATGTATACCCGGTATTACCATTAATTTGACAACTTGTCTATTTTATAGTGAAGACAGGCGCTGATGGTGGGGCGACCTCCAGCGATCTGGATAACTTGGATGCCATGAGCACGGCTTCTCAATGCGGTAGCATTTCCAGTGAACAGAGTCTCGACCCATTTGCTGGTGAGTCAAATGCACACTGACGTTCTACAGGTCATTTTTAAGGATACTAAGGACTAAGGAACTGTCGCCTGCGGCTGACTCGCCTTCCCTGAGATATATATGGTGCTCTTTGATCAGTGGATTAGGTAATTTAATCCAGCGAGTATACGGGTACCAGTTGGTATTAGCCTAAGCCGGTCATCGTTCACAGTAGTGTGATTACGCTTCGTTTATGCTCTCACTTCCCCAGAAGCCTGCATTAATTAACACCACTGAGTGTCCATTGTTTTAGGCTAGCCGGCCGTATTTCACACCCCATCTCTTAGTTATTCACGGACCCCCTTGTTTTATATCCTATCACTCCAGGTTATATAATGCTTGTATGCGTACTGCGCCTGTGATACTCAGATACTGATAGTAAGTCTATAGACGGTATTGGGCCTTCGCTGTGTGTCTACAAATCCTTGAATTTTTCTGTGTTGCATACTGTTTCCATCTGATGGAGAAAAATTGTTTTATTATACGTGGGTAACATAAGCCTTTTTTACAAAATTGTTCGCTAGACCAACTAGTTGGAAAAATAGAAGGTGCAAGAGTAGTATAGAATCTGGTCTAAGTATTAGTAGTGTCTACTTGTACTGGTACTCGTCTGTTAATCAATTATTCTCCTTCACCTAGATATCGAAGGTGATGAAGTGGATGAGAGCACGCGCCAGCTCGCGTTAGAAGATAAACTCAAAGAAGCTATTGATGGAATCGCTGAAAAAAGGTGTGTACTGGATCAGGCTGAGGGGTAATATAGTGGTGATGGTCAGGAGGATACGTATTGGCTCATTACCTAACACAGACTGTTAGTTATGGCTAATCCCATAGTCAATTTAGTCCTAGCCAGCTGTGTAGCTATGGAGTCTTAAAACATATTTAGTTTTGTTACTAGGGTTCAGTATGATTACTCTGGCATAAATAACTCAGTGGTAGAGGCTGGGCTCGCAAATCTGTGGTGACTGTAAATTAAGCATGAATCGCTTGGTCAAATTTTTCTAAACCATGATTGGAGAAGTTGGTTAGTTTTACCAATCACAAACGAAAACTGGCTTTGGAATTATAGATTGTGAAATTCTTCACTCGGAATCTGTTCGTCTCGAATTGTCATTACTAATGTTGATGTTATCACCATCTTCCAATTTTCAAGATTCAGAGCAGCATCAATGTTGTAGTTTAAAAGGACGAGTGAATAACATGAAGGCAGTATGCAAAGCTTTACGCAAAGAGGTCCTCACAGAGTTTTTATCGGACAGATATGTCACATTGACTGATGTTCTGGAAAGGTGTCTAAAGAAAGGTGAGTTGCACGCGACATTGAAGTCAGTTACATCTAGATCAGTAACCAACCCTCCTACAGTTCTGTTTGATTGTGGCAATGGAATACACAAAAGACGTGTTTGATTACCAGGTCTTGGTATGGCTCAAAAAAAGTCATCCATGATCTAGGGGTTCTAGGCGATTGTCAGGAAGACCTGAGCACAGAAAAAGCTATCTATTGCTTCATAAATGTCCTGCTGGGGAGTTTGAGACAGCTTGGTAACATCCATCTCCTCTCTGAGCCAGGACGTATATGAGGAGCTCACACTCACAATGGTAACTCATCACAACCAGTATTCGAACCCAGGCTTTTGCAATTGCGAGTCCAGTACTCCACCATTGAGCTATCCCGCTCTCTTCTGTTATCTGATTGGTAAATAGACAGCTGATTCGGATATCCAGTTTCCCACAGATATCGAGGCCTTCCCACTGTCCGACAGCCTCCTATCTGATGACCTTCGCTTAAATATTCTCCCCAACGACTCTGTGCTACAAAATGATCCTACGATCAAACAACACTATACTCCGTTGTGAGAATTGCTCAGTTGGTAAGAGCCCGAAATTGCAATCTATGGATACATTACCCCCAACCTCCAAGGACCATCCATTCAGTCTTGCCCAGGGCGAGCTCCACTCTACCAGAACACCCCCTGATTCAATGTGAAGCATGAGCTACGAGTGGAGCTCGCCCTGGGCATAGTCAGCTTTCGCTATGCCAATCTTGCTCCCACAGTAAGCGACTGGCACAGGCCCTATACTCGGTCACTATTGAAACCTCCACTTCCCTAATTCTTTTGGTACCAGTCAATAGACAATCGGCTATTATCATCTTGTCCTTCTAATAAATAACTGATTCCCAGTGTGAAAGTCCGCCGAGGCTCCGGTTTACTGCTATGATAATTCATGGGTGGAATCATGCTTTACAAGTCGAGCTAATACTAATATAGGACTAGCAGGAACGTAAAAGTAAGCAACTTCAAATTTGCGAACCTTGTCATTGCGCGTTGAGCTCTAAGATGGTTTAAACTCACCTGGCCCAACCCGTGCAAACGAGAAAATGCCCGTTTGAAACACCGAAAACAATTTGTCGGTTCATTGTAACAAATTCTGAAGCAGGTAAGCATATTCCTCTTGCTGTGCTTTGTAGGTAAAGCAGAAGAGCAAGTGTGGGCCGCGCAGGGGTTGTCACTGCTCTGTATTCAGCTCGGCACGACAGAAGAGGGAGAGACAACATTCGCCAACATACAACCTCTGCTGACATCTGTGATGATGGACCCAACTGCCTCACTGCTGGCCCGAGCAAAGGTACCACTCGTTCAGTGTCAAACTTTAGGGATAATGGAGTAGCTAAAATAAATCCGTTTCCAATTTTGTTACAACTGACAAAGGTCTATACATACCCTATGACGCAGTTGGTGCACTGCATGATGCTGGTGATGGATACAAGAAATTGTAGCACAAATGTTGTGACTGCTTTTTACATTGAAGTGACTCGTTGACTCTCGAAATTACCTCTCCTTACAGTGCGCTGATGCTCTCGGTCTGTGTGGCTTCATCTCCACCAACGATATTGAGGTAAGAAAACGGGAGTAGTTTTCTCTTGCCAATTTATTGCTAAGAGGGGATAATTCTCATCTATACATACGTGAAGAAGTATAACGTACTATTTCGGTATTGTTTTGTACAATTTATATTATAAACAACTGCTCTAAGCTAGAACTAAATACTAGTTAGATGCATACACTCGCACATTTTTACACGGTCTCCATTATGATTGTAGATAGTTGCACAGATCATGTCCAAACTGGAGTCAATATTCACCAAATCGTATCTGAAGGGAGACAAGACCGCGCCGAACCACAGTCCACAGACATACGAGCTGCACGCGGCCGCCTTGCTCTCATGGACACTGCTACTGTCAATCTCCACGCCGAACGCTGTGCGCCGCTATCTGGACAGGTTAGTTGCGATGCCCAGATTGAAACCTAACTCGCCGAGTAGGTCTATCAATGTGCTCTTAGGTTCAGATGGCTGCTGAACAGGTGCGTTTCAGGGGCAGAAATGGCTCTTGGGGAATTTAGCATCAAAGCGCTTCCTCGGTTCATTTTGTGTCCGTATAGATCTGACACGAAAAGTCCTGGATCATGTTGTAATGTATGATTTATTACAGTACGCTAGATTTATCCAGAAATTCCTACTCCATCCTTTACCATACCGTTAGTGATGTGTTTACCTTGCAGCCACCTGCCACGGCTCCCCGAGTTACTGGAAAGCGTCGATATCGAGTTGAAGATCGGAGCAGGAGAGGCTCTCGCCCTTCTCTATGAGCTCGCCCGGGAACAGGATGAGGTTAGCATACAACCACACTCCCAGCCCTCTACTGATTTACACAACCGGTCCTGAGACAATTTAACTTGGTTAATTTGATAAAAATGCTCAGTTCTCGAATTGTTCTGCATATAAACTCGAAACTGTACATTCTGCACCATCCATGCTGGAATATATTAGAATTGTAAATTCTTTGTAACGATTGACAATTGGCAACTCGCAATAAGCGACAGGATGTAGAGTGGGATTTCCGTTTTTGATGAGAGTTTCCGTTAAAAAACTGGAATTTTCTGCTCACAGTCCTACAGCTACAATTCAGGATGTGGTTTACTTTAGGATTTTGAGGGGCCAGCAATGGAAGACCTGTGTGAAAGGCTGAAATCTTTAGCCACCGAC
>Ga0224511_10001175_pt1 | contig 15173 bp, 12 predicted proteins | sample SF_May12_sed_USG_2_FD_169988 | JGI IMG/M metagenome (GOLD analysis project Ga0224511, IMG submission 169988) | Sediment microbial communities from San Francisco Bay, California, United States - SF_May12_sed_USGS_8_1 | ecosystem: Environmental > Aquatic > Marine > Sediment | place: USA...
GCCGGTGATGGTTTGCGCGCCCAGGATAATTGACCGCAAATAGTCGTAGCGATGCCGATGGGTCATCACGTTATGGGCGTTGGCCTTTGCTTTTAGATAGAGCTCGTTAACCTGCTCCCAGGCCTCCCGGGGAATGATGTCCCGGATGGTGCGGGCGTTTTCACGTGCCATCCCGAGCGAACTGAGAATCGAAGCCGGATTTCTCGTATCGGTTACCATAAAGCGCACCACGCTGCGCTCGTCGGCCTCATCATGCAGGCTATAAAAATACTCCTGGGTACTGGTGATATCCACAATCGGTTCCCAGCCGAGACGAACACGCTTGGGTAAATCCAGCAACAAGTGAGTATTGACGTTGATAAGGCGAGCAGTATTCTCCGCGCGTTCAATATAACGCGCCATCCAGTATACATTATTGGCCACACGGGAAAGCATCATTACTGCGTCTCCATGTCGACAACCCAGGTATCCTTGCTGCCACCACCCTGCGATGAGTTAACCACGGTGGAGCCTTTGCGCAAGGCCACACGTGTCAGGCCACCGGCAGTGACTGTGATCTTCTCACCACTCAGAATAAAGGGGCGCAAATCCAGGTGGCGCGGTTCCACCCGATTGCCTACCAATGTGGGTGCCGTGGAAAGAGTGAGCATGGGTTGCGCCACGTAATTGCGCGGGTCTCTGCGAATCAGGCGCACAAATTTCTCGCGCTCCTCCTTGCTCGCATGCGGCCCGATGAGCATGCCATAACCTCCCGACTCATTGGCCGGTTTGACCACCATTTTGTCAATGTGGTCGATAACATACTGACGCTCTTTTTTATCAATACATTTATAGGTAGGAACATTGGGCAGGATCGGGTCCTGATCCAGGTAGTATTTAATGATCTCCGGCACAAAGGCATACACCACTTTGTCGTCGGCAACACCGGCGCCCGGTGCATTGGCCAACGCAACCGTGCCGGCCTTCCAGGCGCGCATGAGTCCGGGTACACCCAGCATGGAATCCGGGTGAAACACTTCAGGGTCAAGAAACAGATCATCGATGCGGCGATAGATAACATCGACGCGCGTCAGTCCTTCGATGGTGCGCATGTGCACCACGTTATCTTTATCCACCACCAGGTCACTGCCTTCCACCAGTTCTGCGCCCATTTGTTGCGCAAGGTAGGCATGCTCGAAATAAGCGGAATTGAATACGCCTGGCGTAAGTACCACGATCTGAGGCTGGTCGCCGGAGCGGGGTGACAGCGCCGCCAGCATGTCATACAACTGTGAGGGATAATCATCCACTGGCAGAATACTGTATTTCTCGAACATGTCGGGAAACACGCGTTTCATTACCTGACGGTTTTCCAGCATGTACGAAACACCGGAAGGCACGCGCAAATTGTCTTCCAACACATAGACGGCGCCATCCTTGTCGCGCACCAGATCGGAACCACAAATATGCGCCCATATACCCAGCGGCGGGTTAACGCCTACGCATTGTGGTCGGAAGTTGGTGGAGTCCTCCAGCAGTTCGGCGGGAAAGATTTTATCTTTCACAATACGTTGCTGGTGATACAGGTCATCAATAAACAGGTTAAGCGCCTGCACTCTTTGCTTGAGGCCTGCTTCAATGTGCAGCCACTCTTTCTTGTCGATAATTCGCGGGATAATATCGAAAGGCCAGGCGCGGTCGATGGAGCCCTCTTCCTCGGAGTAAACGGTGAAGGTAATGCCCATGACATGGATAGCGGATTCCGCGGCCGCCTTGTAGTCCTGTATATCCTCGTCTTTGAGGGTCTTTAAATAGTTACACAACGCCTGCGCAGCCGGGCGCGGGCGGCTGCTGGCCCGAAGCAACTCGTCATAGAGATTTTTTACTTTGTAACTGCCCCAACGGATAGCCATAATGCCTGGTAAGATAATAGTAAAAGACTGTTTTACAAACCCTTTATATCAAAGTTTTACTGTAAAACACAAACTCAAAAAATAATTGTTTTTACAAAACAGTCGATTCACAATGTATTATATTTTTTGGGCACACTACTGGTGCAATCTCTGCACTGCCTGTGTGCTAATGGTGCATTAAGATAGTTACTAAGAATTTTATCAGGAATATTCTATGACATATTGTCTTGCTATTAGTGTTAATAAAGGTCTGGTGTTTGCATCCGACTCACGTACCAATGCCGGCGTGGATTATGTAACCACCTACAGCAAGATGCACACATTTGTCTGGCCGGATGAACGTATTTGCGTGCTGTTGACATCCGGTAATCTTGCCACGTCGCAGGCAGTGGTAAATATCATCAAACACGACCTGGATGACCCGTCCGCCAGGTTTAATTTGCGCAAGGGCAAACATCTGAACGAGGTGGCACATTATATTGGCCAGTTAAGCCAAAAGGAGCAACGCCAACATGAAGATGCCATGGAAAAAAGCGGTAACAGTGCCGAGGCCAGTTTTATCCTGGGTGGGCAAATCGCCGGTCAGTCACCGGAAATATTCTTGATTTACCCTCAGGGAAATTACATCAGCGCCTCGCCGGAAACTCCTTATTTGCAAATCGGTGAGAACAAATACGGCAAACCTATTCTGGATCGGATTATCTCGCCTTCCACCTCACTGGAAGACGCGGCACGTTGCGCACTGGTATCACTGGACTCCACCATTCGCAGTAATATTTCTGTAGGACCACCGATCGAGCTGGCTATCCATTTCATGGACGCTATCGAAGAACCCTATCACCTGAAATTGACGCTGAATTCACCGATGTACAAGTCAATGCAAAAACAATGGAACGTTGGCCTGCGCCGTGCCTTTAACCGCTTGCCACGCTTCGAATGGGAAGAAAAATAGTCGTGGACTAATCGCCGGCTGTGTTCACGATTCGGTGTACATATTGCAGTTTGTATAATGCAGCAGTGGAAATGGCGAATGGGTAGGCGTCGTCCATTCCCATGCTGCGATTAAGCGCATTGAGCGCAACAGACAGCCGGCACCAGTCATCAAACAGTTCATCGAACGAGACAGGAGTGTTATAGCCTGACGCCATCTGTCCTTCACTGATCGGCTCCTCCGCTTTGGGAGGAGATACATCGACACCCTGAATACTAAAACCGAAATCGTGGGCCGTTTCCAGCGTGTCTACGATATGCAGGTAGTGGGCCCAGGTCTCCGCCCAATCCTCCCAGGGGTGCATACTGGCATAGGCGCTGATCCAGTTATCCTGCCAATCCGGCAACGGACCGAGATCATAATAGTTTTTTAACGCCTGTTGATAATCAAAACGCTCATCGCCGAAAAAGTCACGGAAGCTATCGATATTACTCGTGCCGTTAATCAGGCGCTCCCAGTAATAATGTCCTGATTCGTGCCGAAAGTGACCTAACAGGGTGCGGTAACGTTCATTCATTTTTTGGCGCATCACCTCTCGTGTACCGTGTTCGGCCTCGAGCACATTAATGGTAATCATGCCCGCATGGTGTCCGGTAACAACACTGTGTTTGATAGTGAGTTCATTACTGAATTCATCCTGAATAGTTTCATCTTGCAGGAATTCAAAGCCCATACCCTTGTTCGGATCTTGCGCCCGACCCACTACCGGTAAATTGAGGCTGTATAACGTATAGAGCAGGCGCCGCTTGGCCTGCTCTATACGGTACCAAAGGGTAAGGTTTTGCCCTTCATTAAGATTGGGGATAATGTGGTTCAGGCGGCATGAAACACACAACGACTGGCTATCTTCAACCGGCACCATCCAGTTGCAGACATCGTATTCTGAATAATTTTTGCACTGCCGATATGTTTTGTTGTTTAACAGCGCCCGCCAGGTACCGTTGGCTGCGGGTTCCAGGGCGCTAATTTGTTTTTCGTCCGGCAAATAGCCCAGGGTACGTTCACAAACGATGCAACGGCTATTTTCAAAATTTAAGGTATTGCCGCAATAACAACGGAAGGTTTTCAAACGTAGATCCCCTGGTTCACCGAGAATGTGTATGCTGGTAGAGCATTGTCTGAACAATATAGTCGTGCATTTTTGCAGTCGACACAAGGGTAGAAAAACAAGGGAGAGTTAGACCGGAGATTTCGCTTATATTAGAAAATATTAGGAGCGGCTTCCGAACTCCGGGCGGCGACCGGTCCTCGCTTATCGTACCGCTCAGGCACCTGTATTCATAAGAATCCACCTTACAACGGTGTCATCCCGATACGTGAATGGGGCGCAATTTAAGTCTTTGCGCCCCATTCCCGGTTACGTAATTGTTTGATTTAGCCTTCTACTACGGCTTCTATGGCACCGGTTTCGCCTTTGTTGTCCGACCACTCGACTTTCACCTTGTCACCGTTTTTGGCGTCATCCAGCCGGAAGCCTATGAGTGGATCTTCAGAAACACCGATACCGAAGTTGGCCTCTGCCGCCAATTGTCCGTTGTGATGCAGGGTCATTTTTTGAATATAGTGGGCCGGGATTTTTTCTTTGGTTTTTTTGTCTTTGCGCAGGCCGGTTTCCATGGGATGGTTAATCAACACCAGGATCTCTATTTTGCCTTCGCGTGTGCGTGTACGCAGTTTCATTTTTCTTGCCATAATCGTTTCTCGCTGTCTCGTTTCTTGGGGAGTCGGCTGGAATTCAGTTACACTGAATTATCCGCCGCAACCACCCACTGTGACCTTGATGTTCATGGAAGTACTATAGAGCTTGCCTCCTGATTTAATGACTGCTCTCACCTCTGAGGTTTTGGCCATTTTAACTCTGGCACTGAAATAGCCGGAGGCCCTGGGTAAATCAATCGCAGCAGCCAGAGGCTGTACATTTTCTTTGACGTAGAGACTGATGGCTTCCGGTTTGGGCAAGCTGGTGGAAACGGCAACGGGTACCACAGCACCGTTTTCCGCCTGTAACGGCGCCTTGATTTCAATGTCCTTGGATTCAGTGACGGCATTGGTGCCATAAAGTTGTTTCAGGGCATCGTCAATGGTTTTGGCGGCAAAGGCATTGGCGGGCCAGGCGGCGGCCAGTACGGTTCCTGGCTTCAACAGCCCTGTTGCGGCAGCGGCCATAATGATTCCGCTGGCCAGGGAGCTTTGTAAAAATATGCGGCGTTTCATTTGTGTAACCAAAATACTCTCCTCATCAGTCACGTTGGTGCCCCGAAGGGACTGGATAAACTCTACAACACTGGAAGAATGTTTCAACTGATTAATAGACAGCCAATCCAGTCTAAATATTCCGTAACACACAAAGAGCTTGTGTGTTTGCTGAGACGTCCTTAATCCGCTTCGGTTTAGCTGCCCTGCTCTCCCGCGCAGCGCCCCATCCGGCGGATTTGCTAGTCCTCGGCGAAATTCAGTTTGTTTTGTGGCGCCTGATCTGAGGATGACTGACGCATCACCCAATACACCGCGGGCACCAGAAGCAGACTCACTAACAAGGAAAAGGACAAACCACCCACAATAGTTACCGCCAGGGGTTGCAACATTTCCGAGCCCTCGCCCACGCCGATGGCCAAGGGCAACATGCCTACTACAGTGGTTAAGGTTGTCATAAGAATAGGTCGCAATCGCAAACGGCCGGCTTCCATAATCGCCTGCTTCATTGGTAATCCCTTCTCACGCATAATTTCAATGTATTCCACCAGCACAATGGCATTGTTCACGACAATACCGACCAGCATAATGATGCCCAACCATACCGGCATGGAAATGTTCAGGTCCGTTACCATCAGACCAATGGAAACACCCACCAGCGAGAACGGTACGCAGACCATAATCACCGTAGGATTTTTCAGTGACTCGTATTGAATGGCCATGACCACAAACACCAGAAACAGCGCCAGGAACAACAGTGTGGCGGCCGTGTTCTTGCCCTGCTTTAACGTAACGTCGGTACCGCTGTAATACAGGTTATACCCCTTGGGCAGTTTGTATTCGGCGACGCGTTGGCGCACAACCTGCATTACCTCGCCCAGGGTGTTATCCCCTGTCAGTGAGCCGCTTACCTCAACAATACGCGCCTGGTTTTCGCGCATGATAGAGGCAGGCACCGGTAACAGCTCGGTCTCTGCCACATCGCGCAGATAAATCGCTGGACGCCCGGTAATTTCGCCAAACAAGAGCACGCTCCCCAGGGCCACGGGGCTATCGATATCACGCCGGGGCAGACGCACGCGGATATTGTAACTGCGATCACCGTCGAGAAAATCGCTGACAACAATGCCGTCCAGCGCAATGCGCATGGCGCGGCCGATCTCTGCCACGTCGATGCCCAGTTCCACTGCCCGCTTGCGATCCACCTTGATCGCAAACTCCTGCAAGCGGTCTTCCATGGAATGTTTTATGCTCCGGAGTCCCGGAGTGCCCTGCAGTTTTACTGTCAGGTCTTCGCCAATTCTGGCCAGGATGTCAAGCTGCGGACCTTCTACCCGAATACTGACATCATCGTCCGAGCTGCTGGTACGCACGCCACGTATACCACTGACGCGCGCACGTACTTTGATGCCGGCGATTTCCGCCTTATTCAAATCTTTTTGAAATTGTTTCACCCATTGCTGACTGGAAATATTTCTTTCCGACAGCGGCACCAACTGCACGCTAATAGATGTGGCGTTACTGGTCTGTCGCTCCGTGCGCCCGAAAATTCTGCCGCCCACCAGGGTAAAAACACCCTCCACGGCCTTTTGCTTGTTTATAATGTTTTCCACGACGATGGCGCGCTGATCCAGTTCATCCAGTGAAACACCGGTGTCTGTCGTGATATTGATACTGATGCGGCCATCATCCATGGCCGGCAGGTATTCCTGTTTATCGGTATCGAAACCAAACCAGTAGGAAATCACCAGTGCTGCTGCCATGGCCATTATCACTCTCCATGGGACAGTTAAAATGGTGTCCAGTACTGCCACATAAAATGTCTGGGCCTTCTTCACCAACTGATCTACCCAGGCATGAATAACCCCACGGCTCTCACCGGACATTTGTGCTGCCAGACTGGGTACCAGGGTAATGGCCACTACCAGCGAACCGATAATGGCGGCGGAAATGGTAAAAATGAGTTCGCGGAACATCAATCCGACCAAACCGCCGATAAACAAAAAGGGTAATACTGCCGCCAGGTTGGTGGAGGTGGCGGCAACAATGGCGCTGTTGACTTCCGATGCCGCTTCGACGGCGGCTATTTTTTCATTGTCCTGGTGTGTCCGGGCCTCAAAGGCCTGTTTCTTGTGCCGGGCGATATTCTCGAGCATAACAATTGTGTTATCGATCAACATACCGATACCCAGAGCCAGGCCACCCAGCGTCATAATATTAAAGGTTAGTCCTCCCATTTCCATCAACACAAAAGTAATCATAATGGAAATGGGAATCGCGCTGCCGATAATGAGTGTGCCGCGGACATTGCCAATAAACACATACACCACAATCATGGCCAGGGCCGCGCCCGAGAGCGCCGCCAGTTGGGCATTATTCAGCGACTGCTTCACATAAATGGATTGATCGGATACGGCATCAATACGAATATCTTCCGGAATCAAGTCATTGGCCTGCATCCAGTCCAGGCGCGATTTCACCAACTCGGCCACATCCACCGTATTGGCCTCCGGTTGTTTTTGTATTGACAGCTTTACACCCGGGATGCCATTGAATCTGGCACGTATGCGTTCATCTTCGTGGGTGTCAACGACCTGCGCCATATCGGACAACGGGATACTTTGTCCGCCAGGCAAGGAAATGGGTAATCCGGCAATGGCTTCGACACTGGTGAGCCGACCCGAAGTACGGCTGCTGTATTCCTGCTGCGACATCAGCAACCGTCCTGATGGAGTGTCTTCGTTTCCCTTCTTGATGGCCTGAATAATACTCTCCATCGACAAACCCAATCCGGCCAGACGGCGTTGATCGGGCAACACGTGGATTTCCCGTTCCAGGCCACCACCCACTTCCACTGCCGCCACACCGGGCAAATTAACAAAGCGGCGGCCAAAAACGTAATCAGTCCAGTAACGCAGCGCCACAGGATCGCGCAAACTGGAATTGACAATAAACTCCATCACAGGAATTTGCGATGGATCCATTTTATAAATAATGGGCGGGTCGATGGTGGTGGGCAGAAAACGCTTGGCGCGATCAAGGCGTGTACTGGCATCGCGCAAAGCGACATCAATGTCCTTGCCATACTCAAAGGAGAGATTGACCCGGGTGTTGCCTTCTTCGGTGGTGGACTCGACGCCAATAGCATCTTCTGTAATGGCCAGTTGTTCTTCCAATTGACGCGTAATGCTGTCTTCCATGATGGTGGCGGACACGCCGGGGTCAAGTACGCGCACGGAAATCTGCGGATAAATCAGATGGGGTAATAAGTCTGTGGCCAAACGGCCGGCGGCAAACACGCCCAAAACGATCACTGTCAGGGTAAGCATCAGAGTACTTACCGGATGATGAATCGACCAGGCGGCTAACCCACCTTTACGCATCCTTTGCCCCGGGCCCTTCCGGCGCTTCCTGGACCTTGTCAGCCGGCTGCTGCGGTTGCTCTGACTCCAGTCGCCTTTCTACCGCTCTAACTTTTTTGCCTTCGCTTAAACCCAGAAAACCTTTTGATACCACACGCTGTCCGGCGGTTAGTCCCTCCAGAATTTCCACTTTGTCTGCCAGACGCAATCCGCTTTTAATACTCTGACGAACAATAGTACCGTCGTCGCTATACAGAAAAACAAATTCACCCGATGCGTCCCGCCTCAACGAAGAAAACGGTATGACCAGATGCCGCTGCTGACTGGTAGACAGCGTTACACGACAGAACTGTCCGGCGCGCGCTCTCTCGGGTACCGGGAACAATGCTACTTCAATACGTCCCAGGCGAGTGGCCGAATCGACCGTGGGATAGATGCGTTCGATCTTTCCCACAAAAGTCTGCTGACCGAGCGCATCAATGCGTACCTCCGCATCGTCACCCACCTTCATGTAGGGCAGCGCCAGCTCAGATACCTGCACATCGGTAATTAATTTTGAGGGATCAATGAGAGTTAGCAAATGTGTGTGCTTGGGCGCGACATCACCCGGTTCCACTTTTCGTTCAGCGATCTTGCCGGAGAACGGCGCCGTGATCGTAATATAGCTGATACGTGTTTTCAGCAAACGGACTTCGGCACCGGCAATCTCCTGGGTTGTGAGCGCCCGGTTCAGGGACTCTTCCGCTACCAGTTGTTTAGCCTTCAGTTGCTCCAGGCGCTTTGCATCCTGTTGCGCCTGTTGCAGTGTCGCCATGGCCTTGTCCAGCTCTGCGCGCAGAATACGGTCATCCAGTTGTACCAGCAATTGACCCTGTTTAACGCTGTCGTCCTCGCGCACCAGTACTTTTAAGACACGGCCCTCTTCCTGATTAAACAGTTTGACGGTACGTTGCGCTCGTAAAGTGCCTGTCCGCTCGGTGCGGTAACTCAGACTGTCTTCCTGGACGGCGGCCAATTCAACCAACGCGGCCTCATCCTTTTTCTTGTTATCTTCATCGTCACCGCCGGTACAGGCGGACAGGCTGACAGCAACCAGCAGGCAGCACCCGATCACTCGCTTGGGGGAATGGAAAAAGGACATATCCTTTATATAGTCAACAACCGGTAAGAAAAGGTTCCAATTCGCTGAGCGCCTTTCGGTAGACCTCTTTTTTGAACTCGATGACACGTTCAACAGGTTGCCAATAATCGACCCAACGCCAGTCTTCAAACTCTGGCCTGGAACCACAATCGAGACGAACATCCTGGTCACTGCCAATTAGCCTCAATAAAAACCATAACTGTTTCTGCCCCTTAAAGTCCTGCCCCGAGGCCGTCACCCGCCGGTACTGGCTGGGCAGATCGTAATACAACCACTCCCGGGTACGGCTGATGACTTCTACGTGATTGGGTTGCAGACCCACTTCCTCATACAGCTCGCGGTACATGGCCTGTTCCGGCGCTTCCTGTGACCGGATCCCCCCTTGCGGGAACTGCCAGCCATTCTGACCACAGCGGCGCGCCCACAAGACCTGATTGCTGTCATTACACAACACTATACCTACATTTGGCCGGTATCCGTCTTTGTCTAACATGGGTAAATCTGCGCTTCTTTCAGTTACAAACCATTTTTCCATGAACCCGGGAGAACAGCAATCGGAATGCTCCCTATATTATAGTTACCGTTCGAGGGCTTAATTAGGCCTTTAATGTTAAGGCCATCCCTTCTATCCTTGGCGCCCAAACGACGAATAAACGAGGGGACAGCGTGAGTCTGGCGATATTTGATCTTGATAACACCCTGCTGCGCGGCGACAGCGACTATGCCTGGGGCCAGTTTCTGGTGGAGCAGCATGTGGTGGACGGGGAAAAGTATGAACGTGAAAACCAGCGGTATTATGACGCTTACAAAGCCGGCACCCTGGATATTATGGAATTTCTGGCCTTTTCGCTGCACCCACTGACCCTGTTTGAACGCGATCAACTGGATACCTGGCACCGGCAATTCATGCAACAGAAAATTCTGCCCATGATCCTGCCCTCCGCCAGAAATCTGGTAACAAAGCATCGCGACCAAGGTGACACGCTCCTGATTATTACCGCGACCAACAGCTTTATTACCCGTCCGATCGCTGAGGAATTTGGTATTGAACATTTGATCGCTACGGAACCGGAACAGCGGGAGGGTCGTTTTACCGGTCGTGTTGCCGGTGTTCCCTGTTTTCGTGAAGGTAAGGTGACTCGCCTCAACGACTGGATGAGTCAAAACAATGCGTCGCTGGCGGGCAGCTGGTTCTACAGTGACTCTCACAATGACTTGCCATTATTAAAGCTGGCGGAAAATCCGGTAGCGGTCAATCCCGATGGCGAACTGGAAAACGCTGCCCGGCAAAATAATTGGCCCATTCTGGAGCTTGGTTAAACCATTTACCATGTTGGCACGATTCGGTCTTACGGGATTCCTGTTTGTGCTGGCGCCTGTTTGCCTGATGTTGGCCTTGAGTGTGGGCAGTTTGCCACTCTCCGTATCCGAGATTTGGGCCACCCTTGGCGGAAGCGGGTCTGAGGTGCAACACGCGGTGATCTTTGACTTGCGCCTGCCGCGGGCGCTGTCGGCATTTGCTGTAGGTGGGTTGTTGTCTCTGGCAGGTGTGTTGCTGCAAGTATTGTTGCGCAATCCATTGGCCGATCCTTACATCATGGGTATCTCCGGTGGCGCATCGGTGTTCGCCTTGCTGGCACTGACTGCCGGGGCGTCGGCAGGCACATTAACCGGCAGCGCCTTTGTTGGCGGCATGGTGTCCATGATAATCGTTTTTGGTCTGGCCCACGGCCGCCAGGCCTGGACGCCCACGCGCTTGTTGCTAACGGGCGTGGTCGTGGCCGCGGGCTGGGGGGCGTTAATCAGTTTTTTACTGACTATCGCCAGCAATGAAAATGTCCGCGGCATGTTATTTTGGTTGATGGGCGACCTCAGCCATTCCCGGCAACCCGCCCCGTCACTGATTATTCTTGTGCTGGCACTGATTGGTGCTTATGTATTTGCACGGGCTCTCAATGTATTGGCGCGCGGCGAATTGACAGCAGCAACCCTGGGAGTCAATCCATTCCGTCTGAAAATTGCCATTTATGTGATTGCCTCACTGGTCACCGCTACTGCCGTCACCGTTGCCGGCAACGTGGCATTTGTGGGCTTAATCATTCCACACATGACGCGCCTGCTTAGCAGCAGTGATCATCGCATACTCGTTCCCAATGCTGTGCTCCTGGGCGGCTGCTTTATGGTCATCGCCGACACCGCTGCGCGCACCCTGCTGGCACCGGTGCAACTGCCTGTTGGTGTCATTACCGCCTTTATTGGTGTACCCCTGTTTCTGTTTTTGTTGCACCGGTCGCGCCTGTCATGAGCCTGCTTGCCACAGAAAACCTGACACTGGCTGCCGGTCCCACAACATTGTGCCGCGATCTCACAGTTCAGTTTCACGAGGGCGAGAACTGGGCCATCCTGGGTGCCAATGGCTCTGGCAAGACCACGCTATTGCACACCCTTGCCGGCCTGCGCCCCGCCGAGTCAGGCATCGTGCTGCTCCGACAAACAGAAATAAGTCGCTTCCGTCATATTGAGCGGGCAAAACAACTTGGATTGCTTTTGCAACAATCGGAGACGGTGTTTCCTGCAACCGTTATGGAAACCGTTTTAACCGGCCGCCACCCTTATGTTTCTGACTATTTCTGGCGCAGCATCTGGCAATGGGAAAGTCAGCGGGATTACCAACTGGCACATGAGTGCCTGCAGCAATTGCAATTATCCGGCATGTCTGAACGTCGCATTGACACCTTATCTGGTGGTGAAAAACGGCGCGTGGAAATTGCCACACTGCTGGCACAAGACCCGGCGATTTGCTTGCTGGATGAACCCAACAATGAGCTCGACCTCAATTTTCAATTAAAGATATTGTCATTGTTTCAACAGCGGACGCTTAAACCAGAACATTTGAACATTATGGTGCTACACGATGTTAATCTGGCGCTGCGTTTTTGCTCTCACGCGATTCTGTTGTTCCCGGAAGGCACGGCACGCTATGGAAAAATATCTGAACTGCTGAATACGGAAACCCTGGAACAATTGTACCAATGCCCATTTCATTGTCTGTCCGACGACAAAAGAACTGTCTATTTGCCGGGCAATTAATGGCGTCGATTAACGATTTAACTTTCCCACCGTCATCCAAAAAACACCTGTATTACCGGCATTTTCCGGTCACTGTTGACACACCTCCGCCCCAGGCACTAAAGTCCGGCCACTGTTTCAGGTGTCCTGTTGGCTTTTTCCAAGCCTAGGATGAAACGGGAAGCTGGTGCGCTCATCCATAGTTATTATGGCATTAGCAATTCCAGCGCTGCCCCCGCAACGGTAATCGAGTCGGGGTGAATCACACAGCCACTGTGCTGCAATGCATGGGAAGGCGATTCACCTGATGTGTTAGACATCACTCGTAAGCCCGGAGACCGGCCCGAAACGATCCTTGAGTTGTGCTGCGGCGGGCGGTGCGGACATGAGTTTTCTGTCCTGTTTTCCTTTCCTCTGCACACGCTTTACAACAATCTATCACCCTGCGCGGGCGTGCGCGGGAAAGGAACCTATAATGAAAAAGAAAATCACACTCGCCGTAGTTCTGGCATGCACTTCTGTAGCGGTGTTCGCGGAAACCAATAATGAAGAAGATCCCGATGCCGTGGTGGTAACTGCGACAAGAACCGCGCAAACGGCATTTGAAAGCCTGGCATCCGTTACCGTCATTACTCGGGAGGATATTGAGGACGCGCAAGCACAGGAGGTGTCGGATCTTCTAAGCATGTATCCCGGTTTAGATGTAAAACAAACCGGTGGTGCGGGCACACAGACAAGCATATTTCTACGCGGCACTGAAAGTGACCACGCGCTAGTTCTTGTGGATGGCGTACGCGCCTTTTCCGCCACTACCGGGGCATTCGCCTGGGGAAGCATACCACTATCACAAATTGAGCGAATTGAAATAGTAAGAGGACCGCGAGCAAGTTTGTACGGTTCCGACGCCATCGGCGGCGTAATCCAAATCTTTACTCGCAAGAATAACGGAGCTTCCGCTGCGGTTGAGGGGGGAACCTATGGAACAAAAGGCGCGCAGGCTGGATGGGGTTATAGCAGTGAAACAAGCCACCTCAGCTTTCACGTCTCCTCTAGGGAAACGGAGGGATTCTCCGCGCAGAATGAGAATGGAGGATCATTTGACCCGGATAAGGACGGATTCAATAACGATAGCATCACAATCCATGCCGGACTATCTCTTCCATCGCGACAAAAAATTGAACTTCGGACATGGCGCGCACAATCTGAAACAGATTATGACATTGGTTCAAGTGAGGGTTTAAATCAGGCAAGCAGTATAGTTTTGAAGGGAAATCTAACCGGGGTCTGGTTTCACTCACTAACTTTTGGTCAGTCGACCGACGATTACGATTCACAGGGACAATCAACCTTTGGTCCCTACGCCTTTCGCTATATCACAAGAAGAAACACAGTCGATTGGCAGCATGACCTATCTTTGGGAACAAAACACCTTATAACGGCGGGAGCTAACTACCTAAGCGAGAATTCAAAGAATCTCGATCCCCTAACTAATACCATTCAGTATGACGAATCCGTGGTTAATACCGCTGGTTTTCTAAGTATATTGAGTAATATTATCGGTACCGACATCCAGTTATCTGGACGCATCGATGATCATGAGGTTTACGGTAAACATTCCACCGGACAGATCGCTCTAGGTCGTAAATTATTACCCTCAACTCGCCTCTGGGTCTCTTACGGATCTGCCTTTAGAGCACCAGATTCAAACGACCTCTTTTTCCCTTTTGGTGGAAATCTAGACCTTAAACCGGAAGAATCGGTCACAACTGAGATTGGGCTTAAACTTAAACCCTCACGGGAACAAAGCGTGGAGCTAAACCTATTCCATACCAGAATTGAGGAGCTAATCAGTTACAACTTCGTTACCTCTAAATCTGAGAACATCGAAGAGGTATCAATACGTGGAATCGAGGCAGTTTACACAGTTAATACAAAACATTGGCAAGCCCGTTCCAGCATTACCGCAAAGACCAGCCAGAACGATACAGATAAGTCTGACCTACTAAATCGACCTGACCAGAAAGTTTCAATAAATATCGATCGACATCTCGGTACTTCTACCGTTGGGACCGAGATACTACTTGTATCTGAAGCAGCGGATTACGGTGGTGGCCGATTGCATGGATACGGTTTAGCCAGCCTTCGTTATGCCTATTCTATAAGCAAGGATTTAAAACTAGGCGCCAAAGCGATAAATATCACTGACAAGGAATATGAAACGGTGGGCGGGTATAACACACCCGGTCGGTCCTACTATCTGACACTGCGTTATCGCTAACTTATTAGAAAGGGAGATTTGATTCTCATGACACTGACTCGAGAGAAACTGTCACTATCTTTATTACTGGCAGGATTTATTCTTGTAATGACAGCCACCCGCTACCATCACTTCGGTTCTGTACTGCATATGCCCGATGCCTCGCTGGCGGTGTTTTTCTTTGCTGGATTATATTTGAAAAAGTTGCGCTTCTTTGCCGTATTTCTCGCAACCGCAGGCATAGTCGATTTTCTGGCAATACGCGTTG
>Ga0224511_10001176_pt1 | contig 15172 bp, 13 predicted proteins | sample SF_May12_sed_USG_2_FD_169988 | JGI IMG/M metagenome (GOLD analysis project Ga0224511, IMG submission 169988) | Sediment microbial communities from San Francisco Bay, California, United States - SF_May12_sed_USGS_8_1 | ecosystem: Environmental > Aquatic > Marine > Sediment | place: USA...
ACTACAGCTTTATAACTACAGCTTTATAACTACAGCTTTATAGCTACAGCTTTATAGCTACAGCTTTATAGCTACAGCTTTATAGCTACAGCTTTATAGCTACAGCTTTATAGCTACAGTTTTTTAGCTACAGCTTTATAGTTACAGCTTTATAGCTAAAGCTTTATAACTACAGCTTTATAACTACAGCTTTATAACTACAGCTTTATAACTACAGCTTTATAGCTACAGTTTTTTAGCTACAGCTTTATAGCTACAGCTTTATAACTACAGCTTTATAACTACAGCTTTATAACTACAGCTTCATAACTACAGCTTTATAGCTACAGCTTTATGACTACAGCTTTATAACTACAGCTTTATAACTACAGCTTTATAGCTACAGTGTTACGATCAATTTTAAATGTGATGAAAACGCCGAAATAAATTAAGAAATGAATTTCTAGAGGGTGAAGGTTCCTATCTATTGCCATGAATAGAACGATAAGATGAAATAATGAATTCTAAATTATCGGATCTTCCAAAACAAAAAAACTGCTAAAGTGAGGCACTTCTAGGGGCCTAACTGAAAATGGAAAATGGCCATTATCTCGACTTCATGAATTTAGGGATCAGCTTGACATGGTGTTACTAAAAGAAGAATTGCAGGAGAACCGATTGTGTGAACACAGCCATACTTGAGTGACATGTATATGAAAGAACACAGGATTCCCCAGAAGATGTGCGAAAAAGTTAGTTTCAAAATATTGTTCGAATTGCTCAGAATGACATAGGCAGTCACATGATTATGCAAGCTTGTTGATGGAATGGTCACTGCGATGACTGTTTGTATATGCATCCATCTGAGCCAAGTGAAATCATGGGGGGGGGGTAACCATGGGGTTACAGCAGGAACCTCTAAAAGGTTCATTGACACACTGTGACTCACCTGTCAAGGACTAGGTTGAACATGGCGAGAGAGATAAGGGTGGCAATGGTATGGACGAATCCGTATCTCACAAGACACTCGGTGATATTCTGTACATTAGTGAGATTGTATAAAGCGTTCCAAATACCAAACAGACCCACCGACCCATAGATTAAGGGCAGTACAGTTACTAAGGGGCCACACTGCCCATCACTGCGCGACGTCCTACGTACGGCTACGACGAGCATTATATTAATCGCAATGATAACAGAGCAGCTCAGAATTATAGCGAGCTGCATTACAAAGAAGCCAGGAAAGACCTGGTAGCCATTAGTGATGTAGAGATAACCAGACTCTGTGAGGTTTTCAGTTAAGTTAGACATCGCTAGCAGCTGTCCCTATTTCAAGATCCATTTGAGTCAGCAGCGAGTTGAAGATTGAGAAACTCCTCTAGAATATTCATTATGATGATAAAATTTGAATCAATAACATCTGTGTCTCTTCTCTTAAGTCTGGTGGATCACAAGGGAAGAATAATATAAAGCTATACAGGCTATATGTATCTTTGGAGTCATGAATAACCAGCACCCAGGGAATATAGTGCTATAATAATACAATATAGTATTACAATGAAGTCACTTTGATTTTGAAATGATGTATCTCTGATTCGCCAATTTCACGGATAGTTACCGGTTTTAGAAATGTTTGCAGCGATGTGATACCAAAATTGTACGTATGTGATTTCATAGAATACTAAATGAGCCTTCCGAGACTAGCTGATTGCTGTCAAATCATTTCATCCTTGCTCACATAAAGCTGAATAGCAAAAATTTTCCGCTTTCGCTTAAATTGTAACAGGTATGTTTAATTCACATTAAAACAAATAAGAACACAACTCCATAATCACAATCCATGCCGAGTGGGAGGGGAAGCAGTGTTTCCCTCGCCCACTATCCCACCCGCCTGAAGATCCAGGTAACCTAGCTAGTGGGCCATATTTGATAGGTCAGTAAATAAATCTGCAGATCTTTTGAATGGCTGGTGATGTCTAAACCATGATAAGAGATTGAGGGGGGCCTTGGTGACTATTTCTGCTAGACACTAGCATGGAGTTATCCTCCCTTCTCTAACTTTAACGTCGGATAACGACCGCAGAGGCTTCTGAGTGTTAGTAAATGGAATGTGTATCTGTTTGGAATGAATTGAAAAGAGGACTATAAGACTCTGTAGACTGCGATCAAAAAATGCAGTTCAGCCTTGATAAAAATAAAACCTTCAAAGTTCAAATAAATTCAATATCAAGAAAACGAGACAATGGTATAAATATGTCCAATAACAGTGGATGGATATAGAATTCACTCATCTCGAAGTGAAGAAAAATAAGATTATGGTGATAAGTCGGAGGAACATTCAGTTCATGGGGAGGTAATTTCTGAGATCCATTGTTTATAGTAGTCAACTCTAGTGAAGACATCAGGCAGTTTTCTGCTGGTGAGGCAGTCTGTATCCCCGAAGCTAACAATGCCTCTGAGATACCAACGTAGATCCTCTCCAGTGCATACCAAAGGTCCACCACTATCACCCTGTATATCCAATAGGATAGGGTCAGACATGAGCAATTTCAACTGCCACTTGCTCAACTTACACATGTTAAATTACCAACCAGACGCAAAGAAGTTTCTACATCAGCATATCTAGATAAGAGATGATACCAATAGTATCGGCCTGGTGAGTATGTTACTGACCAAGCAATCTTCAATTATCATTAGAAGACTGATTGTAATGAGGTTACTTGATGACCTTGTACTTTTGACAACCTGAGATTAGAATGTAACGAAGGTGAGAGACAAAGTGGCTTCCAAAAGGGAAATGAGCACCAGCTATGCTATCTGCTATCTGCCATCGTATTGTAGTGTTTAACAAAGAACAAATGGACCTGTATACTATTTCTATGGAAAAATAAGTAAACGAAAAGGATATAATTAACGGATGAATCACTCACGAAGCAAGTGGATGAGGAATCGTCCCCTCCAGCACATAACATTCTCCTTGTAGAGTAAACGTTCCCGAACGTATTCCATTTACTGACACAATAACTGGACGAATGTATTGTCACTCTCGCTTGTCTCAAAGATGCTACTGCCTCATCTGCAAAACAAGCAAGTCTATAGGAGAAAAAATCTCCCAATAACGCCTAACACCAAATAGTGGGGTGGCCTAGTTTCGGGTGGGGCAATATGAACCCGGGTTTACCATACAGGCTGGGCGTGGTTAACCCGAGGCGGTTTGTGTATACATGACTTAAAACTATAATGGAACGAGGTGACCATGATGTTGGTGCACTGGAGTAAATGACGGGTTTGAGAATGAATAAATCCTCTACACTTACTTTTTCCATCGACTGATCCCCAGCCAGTCACATAGCAAAGCTGATCAGTTGCACTTACTCCGCTTTCCTTCAGGCATATGGACGGGTAGGAAGAAATGTGTTCACTCCTGAATAAAGCTATATCATTCTCCAATACTGGCCACGTATTATACTCAGGGTGGACATGGATTTTGGAAACATTGAATATACTGTCTCTTCGTCTGATGGATGAAGTCATTTCCAGACTAAACAGGTGGGAGGCACGGTCTCTTCTACAACACCATAATGAAAAGTAATTAGAGCTTAGTGACAATGAGGTATCCCACATAACAAGTATCACTCACTTCTTTTTTCCAGAAGGGAGAGGTGAGACTTGAACATTTCTGAAAAGTTTGGATATCCCTTATTTATACTGCGGTGATTTAAAACCATCCAATCAAATTGATGCTTGAGGTTTGCCAAAAGCCTGTGCGCTGCCAGCGTTGGGAAACTCCTTTGATTCTTACTCCCAGATTTGATTGACTCGTCCTCTAAATATAGAGCTCTATATTTAAAAAACCCAAAGAATCCAGGCACTTTATTGACAGTTGATGGATCACATTGTTACAGACAGATTAGCTTACAGTTGTACGTAGCGGCTTCCAGAATCGGTTGCAGTAAGAGGTCGTATGATGTGAGCTGCAGAAACTATCCATCCTTCCCCTAGGTGAACACCTGCTCCCTGAAACTCTCCAGCATAGTAAATAGCCACCATCCAAGGCCAGGCATCGCCGCTCAATACTATGTCACTTCTAACCAGGTATGGTGAAAAGGCAGTCACCTGGCCTACAGTACTCCTCCCACAAGCTACAACAGAATGAGGAGCAAAAATTATACCAAGATAACGAACTCTGTGCGATCTTTAGAAATCTTTAGTCTGTTTGCATGCGATGTCGCTGTATAAAAAATAGAAACAGGAATTTCAGCGCAAAACGCTGTGGAACTTTAAATCAATCCCATACCAATATTTCTTTCCTAACCGAAGGAGGTTCTTCATGGTTGCCGTTCCACTACTAGGCCATAAGGTGACAAATGGCTGTGTGGCTGAAATCCTCCGATGCTAGGACACCTATACTGGAGCGGTGACCAGGCAGTGTTAACTCATCTCAACAATGAGAATAACCTCGAGAACATATAAGCTGTACGTGAGTTACCTTTAGTCTCGCAGACCACTCTAATAGCGTGGCCAGACACGCAGCTCTCAGTAGTGTGAAGACTGTTTAGGAGACTACCACTGTATGTTGAGTTCAGTTTCACGTACGGACCCAGGCCCACATCAGCTATATAAGTGGAGAGGGCTGGTCCCACACCCAGGGCCTTGCATACCAAGCTACTGTGAAAGGAGGGATTCCAGTTATCAAAGCAGACGGTGTAGTTAACAGGAGATTTGGCGACCATCTTGGTGACTATCAAGGCATCTCCATCCCCAAATGCTACAAGAAGAACAAAATATTCCAGTCAATAAATAAAGTTTTTTACCAGAAAAGTTAATGCTGTCTGCCATCATTGGAACCATAGAGTTATCTTCCCCTATAACTTATATCGTTCTAATTCTTTATGACTGGACCTATCTCACCAGAAGGTAAAATGTATTCAGGAGCATGACCTCTAACCTCTGAATTTGAATTTTAACCATACGTATTACTGGAGATTTCACTTGACTTGATGATTTCTAATCTTCCTTACCACAGCGCTTTTCATCCTCTCCATTTTGGCAATCATTAGTACCATCACAGAGCTGGGAAGTCAAAACACAACTGTGGTCAGAGCAGCTCACTTCTGCACACTCTCCTGTTAACAAAACGAGAAAATTCAAGATAACTTCCACTTTGAATGAACAGAGTTGCAACCATAAAATTATAAAATGGTCTCAAAACCATTTATAGCTCAATGGTAGAGACTTGCTTATAAGAAAAGTTCATCTTTCTAATTAAAAGACTGTGGTGAATTCCTAACCTAGATAATCTCTAAAGTTGGATAGTTATCTGGTGAATTCTAAGCCCATCGCAAACATGGTTTATCAGCTCGCATTTATTTTTCCTTCATCAGTTTAGTCATGTTCATCCAGCCATGGTTGTACAGTTGCCACTGTACAGTTGCGTCAGTTCATGCTGTCACTCAATTTAAATCCTTTCAGAAAGTGTGTAAGGCTGTATACATACCACATTCTTTCTCGTCAGTAGAGAATGGACAGTCCGAAAAGCCATCACACACCCAGTCCAGAGGAACACAGTTACCCCCTGTCTCACATTTCACCTAAGGAAATCACCCAAAAAAAGTTACCTTAACCTTATATGGTAAAAATTATTAATTTTACTAAACGGAGGTCTTCAGATAGCTTCAGCACCCTAAAACCAAGCCGATAACTGCAACTGCGCTGCATTGGTCTCTGTATAAGCTCAATATAAGAGTAATATAGTTGCCGTGGGTACGTATTGGTCTGATAATTGTAGGAGAGCCCGGCCGCCATTGACTAGTAACTAGAGTATTTTTCGTTGGATAAATGTGTTTGAAGTCTCACCTCGTCTGCGGCGCAGGGGCAGTCTGCCTCATCAGAATAATCTAAGCAATCATCTACTCCATTACAAACAAGTGAGTTATGGATACATCTGGAGTTGGTACACCTATACTCCCGCTCAGACTTGCAATCTGCAAATCACACCAAATTTACTTTCATGGTACCCTAATTACCTAAGCAGGGTCCACTTGCAGATCGAATGATGGTGATTAGGGATAGTTTTCATGACTGGATGCACTTCCGCGAACCCTTCTCCCTCACCCAGGCTAGTGACATTTTCCAGGCGGGCGAAAGACATTGAGTTGCACCTGTTCATTTTGCAGTGGAAGAGGAAACAGCCAGAATCAGCGGCAGTGTACTACTAGATCAGGAAGCTATGCGAACCCATGATCTGCTAGGTTTCAATAAACCAGTCCTGACCCGCCCATACTGAGCACATGTATTCTGAGAACAGCTGACAGAATCAAGATCACTGCCTGAATGGTACCGCCAATCATAGAGTTATAGAGGATAACTCTGTGCCTCCGGTTAATCTACTTCAGGTAACATCTTGTTTTTGTAATCCACATACCACATTGAGTTTCATCTGACCAGTCAGAGCAGTCCAGGTTTCCGTCGCATACTCTCTCATGGCTGAGACACAGGCCCGAATCACAGGTGAAGGTCGAATTCGAGCAATCTACATGTAAAAGAGACATTCAAAACAATCAGGCTTGAATGGTGGAATATCTCAGTAAACCAAATCATGTGATGGAATGAGTTACGAACGCTATCTAGATACACCAAGCTTCTGATAAGACTCCATTCATATTAAAGAGATAAGGCCATGTTTTGACGGTATACAAGTATTTCCTCAATAGCGATCAATGAAGGTAGACTACGGAGATTTGAATTCATCAAAATGGTCAATGACAAAAGGGTAAGAGAAATTCATATTATAGATATTTATTTCTGTATTTAGTATACCTTACACTGATAGATAGTAGTAGTAGTAGATATAGTAGTAGTGGTCAACAGGATCATTCCTGTGATCGGAGGAAGTTTGATTGAGGATGTGTCCACTTAACCAATTGAGGGAATAAATTAATTTCCCTGACCAGTGGGAAAGCTGGGCAGCCTTAATCGCGTTAGAATTGGCATCTGAATGTAGCAATTGAGGACAAACTCAGTTGCAAGTATTTGGGCTATCACAGTGCTACCATAGTAAGAACTGGTAGCTGTCAAAGCTACTATTAGCTAACTGAGTAAAGATAGGTTTGATCGAAAAGTTATATTCTAACTCCCAACTAGCTTGCCTACATGGTATACTACTGTTGCGTATGGGTAAGTATACTATTACTCTAGGTAAGGTTACGGAAACAAAAGAATATTGATTGCTTCACCGCAGTTGAATAAATACATATATATTGTTTGACTTCAATAGATTTCCCAATGTGAGTGTTATGGTATGTAGTTGGTAAACCCAAATAATAATGAGTCATGCAGTGTTAGAGTTGTTCGTGATTCTACAGTTCAGCAAGAGCTGTATTTCACTTCAGGGCTATGTCACTGCCATCAGGCCAGCAAGGTGCTCTTCATCAACTGACTCTCTTCGGACTAAAGAAATGGAGGATATCTCTGAGGCATCAGTAGAAAAAGTCATCTACTGGATACAACAGGAGCAACTCTTACTCAAAGTCATCAAGAACAATGACATAGACGCTATGAAAACGATCATCAGACTAGCATCGGTGGATATTTTACTCGACGCATTGAGAAAACCGAGTCGGTGTTCCGACCTGCCATTACACCGTGCCATGTGGGAAGACAGAGTTGAGATGGTGGAATTGATACTTGATCGTCTTTCTGATGAGGAAGTTCACAACGAACTCACGCGACCGGAAAAGTTTGGTAACACACCGTTACATCTAGCCGCTCGTAACAACAGCGTGCAGTCACTCAGCGCAACATTAAAACGACTAGACTATGTAGCAGCATTGTGTGTGGAAGATGCGTATGGACGCATTCCCATACACCAAGCAGCGATGTACAACAGTGTGGACTGTATGAAATGCATGCTGTCCGAATTGAGTCCGAACCAACGTATGGCGTGTCTGATGGCAGGGGATAAACAGAATCGATGCGCGTTTAACTGGGCTGCCTCGAACGGTCATCATGATGTGATGGACGTTATGCTGAGTTACTTGCCCAGAGAGAGCATTTACAAGTATCTATTATCCACGGACCGACATCAAACGACACCAGTTCATAAAGCTGCCGGAACTCCCAACATTGACACACTGGCCTACATGATACAGACACTATCACGGGAGCAGGTGATGGAGTGTTTATCAGCTGTCGATCATTACGGACGAACCCCGTTACACTGGGCCTGCTGGGAGAACAGACTCAGTTCTGTCAAATTTATATTGGATAGAGTCCCACCAGACGAACTTGATTTCTACCTCACGACTGTCAGTAACTTTAATATGTCTGGGTTAATGGAATGCACCCGCCATCTAGATGGAAGAATATTCCAGTTCATCTCTTCCAATCTGGAAGATGGTGACTGGGGTGAGCTGATGAAGCATCAGATCTCAGATAATGTACCCGAGCACTGGGCGGATGAGGTGGGCTTTACACCACTGCACAGAGCAGTTCGTTACGGAGCAACAGCAGCTATCAAGTATTTGCTACAGCGCTCAGATGAAATCGGTTTTATAGATGAGCTTCTCTCTATCGAGGATAATCAAGGACGAACGGTTTGTGACCTCGACATGACTAAGGAGGTTAATCTCATTCTCAGTCCGTATGTTGATCACTACATAATGCCGAGGGAAGGCTTTGAGAAGACGCAGATGCTTAGCTTTATCGCCTATAACACATTCGAGGAGTCGCGAACTCATCCAGCTCGATCGTGCGCTGAACAGGAAGCCCAAACTATAGAACACGCCTGGAAAACGCTCGGCTTTCAGACGATTGTAATGAAAAACTGGACGTTCGAAGAGTTGATGAAGGCAATGGAGGTAGAGATTCAGAGCAGATGCAACAGTCTGGTCCTACTTATCGTCACGGTGATGTCACACGGAGAAGAGGGCGCCATAATCGGTACAGACGGAGGGGTGGGATTTATACGGGAGATCGTTCTGAGGATGAATCTCAATCTGGAGAATGTACCCAAGGTGAGACTCGTTCAGTACTGATTTTACTTCAAAACATGATTGTTACAATCTTTGGGGTGTACTGTGAATAAGTTAGTGTCATGTTGATAGACGCTGTGGAAAAGTTATTGCTTTAAATAGTTTAGTGACTCAGTCGATATCTGACCAGTTGGAGTAAATGAATGGTTTGATTTGAAGGTCTTATTCACCCAGTGTTGCCAAGGCTCACTGAAACGAAATTTTGAGCACCTTTCTGTGAGCAGTTTCCAGCCTTTGATGAATCTCCATGAGAAGTTAGACCCATCGATGAGGCAAGCCAGAGGCTGGGCTCAGGAAGTTGAGATGACCGGACACATGTGCATCATAAATGCTACTAAATATGGCGGAGTGGCTATGAGCCAATTCTTCATACCTGCACTGTCTGAACAATTGCTTAGGTAGGTAAAAATAGTATGAACATATCGATAGGAGCTTTTCTTTCACATTATACGTACATCCATATATGCTTATCACCACCTGATCATATGGGCCATATGAAAAAACCCTACTTTGGACCGTCCTTTTCAAAGACATAGTAAGACTGGAAATAGATTTTCTCTGAAATGAAATTTGTTTCCAATATCTTTCATCATCCTGTGTCATTCACATGGTCCTGGGCCAGGTAAAACTTACCGAGTCGTACTGGCTTGCAATTTTGGGTAACAAAAATTGAAGAGAAAGCTACACAAAGTGAAACCGAAGTGCCTCAACAACTCAAATCAGGAATCCGGGATTCCAAGTTCATTGCCTTAGCAGCCAGTACACCTGTCCTGACAATTCCTCTGAATAAAAATGAAAGTGGATAGTGTTGTCTAGGCCTATACTGGATGCCTTTAAACTAACGCAGAAATATGTGATATTGTGGTCACTTTTGTATGGAATTGCGAGAGCCTAGAGAGCCTAGAGATACTCCATGCAGTAGCATGTCACTCTATGCCACTTATGTGATAGTCATTCATTATAATGGCTTCAAGTGATACTTAGGTTGATCCCTTACTACCTTTACACTATTAGTAAAATGGAGAGGAGAAGTATAGATGAGATATACAGACTAACGTGTAAACGTATGGAGGAGAGTGTTAAAGCTGAAGACAGGGATCGAGTTCAGGAAATCAAAAGAGCGCCGTTGGACCTGAGAGAATACCTACAGTAAGTTAGCTGTCCTAAATGGAAGGGTGGTATGAAAGGGAGACAGCGGTCTAGTCATGACGCTGCTCACCGGTCATTGGACTATCCTAACAGCCACCAGAAATCAACCAGGTATAAACTAGTTCTGGACATGCACAGGCTTTGTGAAAGTCGAGTTTCCAAAGCCCACCAACACAGCAATTCTCCAAAAAACCTGGTGCTTTCACTTGAAATCTTGAATCAAAAGAGGGATATTCGAGGTTAGGCAGTCATGGCTCAGGCATAGGCTCAGTGGGAAAATAAATGTGTCTCACTGTCTTCCAGGGCCAGGGTTGAATTCTCAGCCGTGGTGAAGTATTTCAAGAAATTTTTCTCTGGCTGATCACATATGCTGCCTTGTACACAGGCCTGGGAGGACCAAAGGCTAGGATCACAGCTGGAACAGTGGTTAAATAGCTGAGGCACCTCTTTAGAAAAAAATTGCCTTCAGCTGCATAATGATCATGAAATGTCTATGGATAAAACCTGGTCTATGGCGAACATAAAACAAACAAAAGAGTTGATGTTACACTATCTCTGACACCATGGTATACGTTGAAAATGGTGTGCGTCAACGGTAGAGTGTGTTGCTGTATGGTCTCGTTTTTCGGTGACCAATAACGGCGCATGCAGATTTGATCTTGCCACCTCCTGAGTTCTCCCTTGACTTGAATATCGGAAGCTGAAGCCTTCTAGTATAACTAAAATCTGTGCTAGCATCGGTCACTGCTTGCTCTTCAAGACAGAAAGTAGAGAAGCAGTGTCAGCTCTCCACCACTGGCGCATGCTATTCAATGAATATGGCGGCGTCACTGCAAGCATAGACTCATCTTTGGAAGGAAATGTCTCTTTCAGTAAAATCTTCAAGATTTTACTACAAAGTACTGCTGTCAAACCACTATGGGGCCACTGCTGTTGTGTAAATTCATTATAAGTGAGGGATTCTTGTCTAAGAGAATTGTTGTTGCAGAGCGGAGTTAGAGAGATGGAGAGGAGCGGATAAGCCAATCATGCTGTGATATTGTTGTTGCAGAGCGGAGTTAGAGTGATGGAGAGGAGCGGATAAGCTGGTCATGTTGTGATGTTCTTGTTGCAGAGCGGAGTTAGAGAGATGGAGAGGAGCGGATAAGCTGGTCATGCTGGCTCAGACACCAGAGTTCCGTACCACTTGCCGATCAAAGGCTTTAATTCTTCCAATTCCAAATAGCCAGATGAGTGACAACTTCTAACCTTAAAATACTGTTGCTCTATATTCAAGGACTTGTTACCGGAGCTCTAACACAACCTGACTAGAGAGCTCTGTGTTCTGAATCAGAGTATGATTGGGATGTTACACCGTTTTTATGCCCTAAGTCAAGATGAGTGAATCAATACAACTGCTGAGGGAACCGTCAACAGCTAGATGTATTGTCCTACACAGTTGACACCTTCCATCTCTACCCTCCGTGTCCATGTGCTTACTCTAGTTCAACAAAATTGCAGAAAGAATGCAACCAGTTTCCCAGAGTTTCATGCACAACTGTCAGCTTTTTCTCCAGGATATAGCTCGTACAACTCATTGACCACATCGAAAAATCGACCGATCCTCGATTCTATCGTGTAAGATTTCACCTGACATATTTTTGGCCCTTTACGTATCCATTGTTTTACTAGGATAGCATGCTTACTGCCGATGTGAAGTAGTGAGGCCCTTTCCGATAGGATAATGTAGTGTAACTTTTAACAACATGGAGCCACACCAAAAGAGGTAAACTGCAATTGTCTTTGTACAGCATTGTTATGAAGTTGATACAGGTTATTAACCCGCATGGAGACTGAGCGATCTTACCGCAGTGAGCCTCATCCGCTTGATCAGGACAGTCATAGACTGAGTCGCAAACCTGGTATCTCTGGATACAGAAAGGACCACAGGAGAATTCATCTCCGCAGCATTCTACAAGGATAACATAAAGAATCTATTAATAGCTGGGAGTTAATAGGCCGGTTGTGGGGTTAGCGAAGCACTACTGCTTCTCTCGCTCTATCGCCCGACACATGCCAAAGAGCCAAGTCACCTGGCTACCACAAATTCACAAACTGGTAGGTAGTTGCTCTCGCCTTCTTCCTGCGATGCACTCAGTTTATATGCGCTGGTACGTCGACTAATCCCTTGTCAACGATGATCCTTTTGTTGATCATGATAGCGCTTATGAAGTGCCCAGATAGACAGTTGATGAGGCGTTGAATGTTCAAGAAGACCTTTGGAATATTCCACATGATGAATAACCAAGAGATGTTAGAGTAGTCATAAAACATGCTCACTGTAATATTGAGCGAATGAATAAAAGAACTCACAAAAAAATAGTGAAAAATATGGCATGGAAATCTGTTTTCATCAAGGATCAGTCCATATGGGCCAGAACATCTTCACAGGTCACATATTTGTCAAAAGATTCGACTAACCGACTATATGTAAACCAACCAATGGTGCCACATTATGCTCTTATGCAATCATGAATTATCGCGCTAGCAGTCAAACAGAAGAAAGTAATCTTCAACACTCCAACAATTTCCTATGATGTTTCTGCGATGCCTCACTAAACAATTGCTCTGAGGTTGTCTAACATATGATCGTTCATCATTTCATAGAATTAAGAGAGCTTTCCAATCTACCGTGATCATGCAAAAAGCTAGATGCACAATGTCGATTGGTTTTCCATGAATAGTAACCAGAAAATAAAACCTATTGAGATGAAGGAAAACCATTACTTACCGCACTCAACTGGTTCATCAGAAGCATCTAGGCAATCCACTTTACCATTGCAATAACTAGCTCTTGGAATCACTTTTGAACTGTTATCGCATAGAAATGATAGCAAGTCACAATCTAAAATCAAGTCAAGTAGCTGGAAGGCACTGATCATGTAAAAATACATTATATTAGAATTCTATATACAAAACAATAGATAAACTCTAGAGCATTAAAAAATTAAAAATCATTATAAACAGTATAAAAAGGAATGTATGATCAAAAGACTCCGAGTCTATTTTTATGACTTTTGGAATGTTAATAGAGCCCTGAGAAAAGAAAGGGCTTTAACTTGGCTAAGAGTCTGTATCAACCGCTAATGACTGTTTTACTAATTCACACAAGCGGTTTGAATGAAAAGCAATGGTAGAAAGTGCAGTCCATTTCCAGACAGGAGGTGTGGCTTAGATAGGAAGCAGGTAGTAGAGTCCCCATAGGGCCTCTAGTTGACAGAGAGACAGTTTATATACCTGACTGAGCTGTAGTAGTGTCCAATACCAGGATAGGATCTGTAAGGGAGAAAAGGTGTTGTACTAACAAGTCAAGTCTCATGTCTCTGAGTGACTCAAACTGGGACTTTTCTGAAAGAACTCCCCATAAACAACTGTGATTGATCTGACCAACAGAACATGAAGGTTTTTCTTCTGGATGGAAAGGAAGTCCCTGAAAATCTTGTTGAGAAATCGTATAGTCATCCATTCGTGTACAATTTCATGAGCGGCAAAAAAGAGTGCGCATCACAAACAGGAGTGGCATTGGCCAATCAGGGGGAGGGGACATCTGCTGAACTGGCAACAATGGTAGCTGGTTATTTGATAAAGAAATAAAACGCAGTTCATGTCATTGAAAACTGCATAAAAGACAGTGAGTCAGCGATGCATATAGAGTATAGTGTTAAAGGGGTGGGAAACTCTATGATTCCTCATTTTAAGCTTTAAGTTTCAGGTCTTCCATTACTGTAAATATCTCTCCGACCTTACAACAAATTGGAATTTTTTCCAACTTGGAATACGGAGCCACTCCAAGAGTGACCAGGCACTGATACTCACCACAAGGTACAGGCTCATCACTGCCATCCTCACAGTCATCGAATGCGTCGCAGAAATATTCTTCTCGATAACACTTGGAGAGATCATCACAAGCTATAAAACCTTGACGGCAGGTTTCTCCTACAAAACCAAACCACTTAATTCAGACTGCTGGATTCCTGGGTTTATATAGTACTTGATAGATTGGCATTACATAGGTTTCTATCTTTCTTCTTGCTCACTTTTATTACTTTTCCATATTTGGTGTTGCACATTGTTATGCTTTAGAAAGGTCTGGGATTAGCCAACATTTTTTCTGCGTTCGGCCTAGCAGTGAGTCACATTGACTTGGAGGCCCCAATAGCATAAGATAGCTAGGATAAATGGTAAGGCACCACCAGCGCAGGAAACAGAAGGGGTAGGGGCAGCTTGAAGTACTGAACCCAAGCCGATTAGACCAAATGTGATGTGTTCATTACGAGACTCTCTATGGCTGATTCACTTAATAAATCGTGTAAATTAAAACTGCTACAATGAATGTGGAGTTGGGTCCCTCTAAGAATGCAGAACACAACTGCGAGAACACATCCACCATCGGCTGTGGGGTAACGACTTTTAGCACTTACCACATCTGGGAGGTTCATCCGAGTCGTCAGGACAGTCCGGAACGCCATTACAGAAAAGATCTAATCCATAACAGGTACCATCACCACACGTGAAATGCTCATCTCGGCCATAGCGTGAATCACAGACTACAGAGATATGAATGAACTTTATTGGCAGGGGCATTATGCGATGCAGAGGGGGTGTGATTAGACAAGGTATACATCTATCAATGGTGTATCAAGTGGTGCAGAGCATAAGATTTTGGGGCCATAGCGGTTAAACCTCAGTCACTTTAGGCAGCGAAATGAACCTATAAAAGACTGCGGATAAGTTCATACCAGCCCCTGCATGGCTCTGATTACTGGCTGCTCCATCAGTCGAGCTTGATATTACTGTCACCAGGTACTGAGCCTGAGTTTCTAGCAACCCAACTTTAGCCATTTCAACCATGTATCATGGATCATGAAATTTTTCCAAAGCAATCAACAACAAAGCTACGATTCTTGGAGTATTTTATAAAATCTAATTACAAACTATAACGGGGGGGGGGGGGGTATTTTAGCATTTTATTT
>Ga0224511_10001177_pt1 | contig 15156 bp, 13 predicted proteins | sample SF_May12_sed_USG_2_FD_169988 | JGI IMG/M metagenome (GOLD analysis project Ga0224511, IMG submission 169988) | Sediment microbial communities from San Francisco Bay, California, United States - SF_May12_sed_USGS_8_1 | ecosystem: Environmental > Aquatic > Marine > Sediment | place: USA...
TTAAAAGTAAAAAAAATAAAATCCGTCCAGATCTGGACAGATTTCTGTGTGGTAGCAGAGATTCTCCTTACTGAAAAGGGAGATCACTGCGTTGGAGATTGGTGATTCTCGTGTGCTCAGATCCTTTACCGACTACATTAAGGAGACTTACTAGGTCGTGTAACACACAAAAAACCTATGCTTTCTTGTTATCAACGATTTAAGGATATCAACACTTTAATATGTCCATTTCGTTTACAACTTGTCATTTACTTGTTGATCTTGGAAAAACGTTGCAAATCAATACCATAGTTGTGGTTGTTCATCTACTGGTCAGATACTTCATGGGGACAGCACGTGCGCGGCAGATGTTGGCGGAGGGCGCGGCCCAGGGCAACTTCACGCGCTACCAGCTGCTGCTCGAGGAGATCAAGGACTCGTCAGAGCTCTACCGAAACTACTTCATGGAGGCGTGTATGTATTTCCGGCACACAAGCTTCTTTTAAAAATTGGCAGTTGAGCGACTGTCAGTCATGATCATTTATAATAGTACATGGTCAATTTTATTCCAATGAATTATTTTAATGGCTGTCAGGTGACAAGCTGACCTAGTTATTACTAATTACAAATGAAATAATACAACCTGTTTGTGATAAACCTTGTCATTTGAACAAAAGGACATTCAGAAAAGGGAGGAGACTGATGTTCTGTGAAACATTTGCATTAATTAAGTTGTTGTCTCACAACTTAATACTGTGTTCCATTTTGTTCCACTTTCTTAAAAATATTACATTATTTGATAACGTTATTAGACTATGACAAATCTGTTCTAAATACATGTTATTTTGTCTGTAAAATCCTGATTTATATCGTTATATTTATTTCAAAATCTATATTGATGGCAGTTAGCATGCCCGAAACATCAGATTTATTGATATTGAAAGGCAAACAATATTTGATTCTATATTTCTCCACATTGTTGTCCTATGTTTGGCGCCTCTACACCTTAATATATTTGATTGATGACATTTCGTTTATTGGCCAAGATGAACTTTCAATACATCTTCAGTTCCATTTATGAAAAGATGCATTTAAAATGTGTATGGTAATAAACAGTACATGTATCTGCGTGTTGTATTTAAAACGCAGACAAACAATATTTCAGCATGGTTAAAATCATCTTAAATTGATTGAGCAATTGACCAACACTTGATAGCAAATGTCCTCTATTCTCAGTACACATTGTTCATATCCCCAGGCTCCCGTCTAACACACGCATGCATACCGTTTAGAATAGGTTACTTACATCCTGACATATGCATGCACAAAACATCTAGATTGTGGTGTGAAATTTCATCTCCCTCGACCGTTGCAGCCCGGTTCAAGTGGAAGATGGACGACCCGGAGATCGTGTCTGACGTTCTGTTCGCCATCGCCAACGTGATCAGCTTCGCCCGCACCACCTACCTCATGCCCGCGTTCGAAGTGCTCGGGCCGCTGCAGATCTCGCTGGGCCGGATGATCGGGGACATCACGCGCTTCCTCGTGCTCTTCACGCTGGTAAGACCAACTGCTGTGTTGTGTGTGGATAAAATACAATTGGACTGGCTGGTGCGTTTGGTCGGTAAATTGTTTATTGTTTATAAATATACTTAGTATGTGTTTTTTTACTCCTTTAACTTTTTTTAGTGTACATGATTAGTATTTATCATCGTCACGATCACCTGAAAATGTATCACAAAATGCACAAATCACAGTTTTGATCTTTGGCATTGTTTCATAACTATTCAATGTGCGGTAAAAATACATTTTATTTTTACATTCTTATGATTCATTTAAATAATGATTTATCTGTTAAACACACGCGTCACAATGTGCTGTCTGGTGTTGCAGGTGCTGTTCTCGTTCATGGTCGGGCTCCACAACCTGTACTGGTACTACGGCACACAGCGCATAGAGATGACCATGAACGGCCACACGGTGTTCGTGTACGCAGCTGAAGCATTCCAAGGGTACGGACATCGTCGAGTAACAACGTCGGATACCCACGGCCGAACTATTATGCTATGTTACATGTTAATTGACTGTGGGTTTCCGACGATGGATCAGTAATACATGGGCAGATATTTACACTGCCATGTTGCTCTTCCAGTTATGCATTTCGATCATGCTTAAGGACTGGTGTTACTGTAAAACATGATAACGTCTACGTTATTGGGTGTCGTACAAATGGCCGTGTAATTTTTAAAGATCCATAAATACCTTAATAATCTTCGTTTATTTCTTTTAACAAAGTGCTACATTGCAAATTACAGTGTTTAAACTAAAAGTACCTAAAATGTTAATGTTAGATGTGGTTTTGGATACAACTATTTAAATCAATACAAAAATAGCATATTAAGCATTATGTCCCATATAAATGATACGCGATAAAATAAACTGCAAACGTCGTAACGAAAACGTACACACACGATAACGGTTCGCTGAAACGTCTGAAGCATGACGTAAATACAGTTCATTTACTTTAAGGTAAAAGCAGTGTAATGGACTTCGAGGGATACACATTTGTACTTTCTATCAAACATATAAACAAGATTTTTCCTCATTAAAATGTGATATATATTATGCTTTTACTTTTCAATCATAGAAAATTATTGTTAAAATGCAAGTAACCTTCATATGCTTAAATAAAATCAAATGGAAACAATGTTATAACCTTATAACCTCCCTAGAATAAATAGAATGAACATTTTTAATCTTGTTTATAAAATCAAATAAGCAAAAATTGTGAAAAGCGGTCTGATGCATCGTCCTCAATAAAAAAAGTGTTTTAAACTTCTTCCTAGTTGCATATCTGTGAATCCATTACAGAACTACAATGTATTACCTTAAATGTTGATGGATTAAGTCATTGCTAGTTAAAAGGCAGTGTTTTACAGATCTTTATTTATTTTGAGAAGTGTCTTTAAGTTGTCCCTATACTATCAGGTTGAAGCAGACGTTTTACAGCCTGTTCTGGTCGATATTCGGGCAGGTGAGCATCGCGGACATCAACGTCAAACACCCGGGCCCGGGAGGAGGTGAGATACTCTCGTCCAGATATGTCATGCATTCCATACAGATATAGAGATACTGTCAGTCATGCCATACAGATATAGAGATACTGTCATTCATTCCATACAGATATAGAGATACTCCCATCTATTCCATACAGATATTGAGATACACTCATTCATTCCATACAGATATAGGATACTCCCATCTATTCCATACAGATTTAGAGATTACCTCATCCATTCCATACAGATATAGAGATACTGTCATTAATGCCATACAGATATAGAGATACTCCCATCTATTCCATACAGATTTAGAGATTACCTCATCCATTCCATACAGATATAGAGATGCTCCCATCCATTCCATACAGATTTAGAGATTACCTCATCCATTCCATACAGATATAGAGATACTCCCATCCATTCCATACAGATAGCGAGATACTCCCATCCATTCCATACAGATATAGAGATACTCTCATCAATTCCATACAGATATAGAGGTACTCCCATCCATTCCATACAGATATATAGAAATACTCTCGTCAATTCCATACATAGAGGCACTCTCATCCATTCCATACATATATAGAGACATTCTCATCCATTCCATACAGATATAGAGATACATGTACTTTCATCCATTCCATACAGATATAGAGGCACTCTCATCCATTCCATACAGATATAGAGGTATTCTCATCCATTTCATACAAAAATAGAAATAATTTTATTCATTATATGCATATATACATATACTACCATCCATGCCATACAGATATAACAATACCCCTGTCCATTACATAGAGATTTAGAGCATCGTCGGCAACCACAGTACTTTCTTCCGTTACACTTCATAACGCAGCATAGCGGAGTAATGTATCGTGGGATAACCAACGATGGGTTTAGAGACAATAAGAAATATATCATTTTAACCATATAAAACGTAGTTTACAATCTCACATGTGAGTACTGGTTTTGCTCACCGAAGTGTTGATACGGCCAGTTTATTTGAGTGTGTATGTTTAGTATTGGCTTGGACTCCTGCGTCCACGTCGTTGAACGGAATCAGTAAGTGGCTCGTTCACGGCTGCCGCATTCCACGGTTGTCTCTTGACATAACTAACATACTAGATAATTTGTTTAACCATTTCTACAGTAACACGGGTAATGCTTGAACTGTTTGTTAACGTTATTAATACGTGTATCGTAACAGTATAACCAGGAGTTGACGTTTGTTTGAGCATCTAGCACGACAACTGTTTGTCTTGTTTAACACCGATTGTGTTCAAGAATTGAGTTTGAATTACCGAATTACCCCATATACCAAACCAACGACGTTTCTATGTACGTAACACGTTTAGTAGCCATCTCGTAGCGACTAATACGGCTCTTTTGTCCCTGCACGCCCCAGTGCGGCAATGCATGCTGCTGGACAGCGATCGAAACAAGATTCTGTGTACCGATGGTCTAGCAGTTGCAAACTCCTCCAAACCAGGTACCCAGTACCGCTGGACGTTAGTACATGTAGATCGTCGGCACGCAGCTAGCTAGATAGTACATGGCTTGCTTATTGTACTAGCCTGCTATGTTTTGTATGGCCCAAGTAGAAAGACATCGCAAATGACGTTTTGTGTTTGATGGAGGCAAACATGCACTATTATTGAACAGTTGATAAAATCTAGTGAATACTCCACATCGAAATTTGAAGAAAAAAGTAACCGCCTAAATTTAGTCTCAGACAATAACCTAAAAGGTGTTATTTTTATATAAGCAAATTATTGACTGTCTGGCAAACATAGAATATCGACACCTGTGTTAAAATGTGTAATTTAAATCCAAATGGCATATTTATTTGATTTGTTTGCATGTTTCTATAAATATTCTATACATCTATATTTTAGATCAATTTTACAAAATATTTGAGTTTAGTCTTACATTGTTGTATTTCTGCAAGTTAATGTATTAAGTGATAGGCAAGTATGTCATTGTTCAGTGTTTTACTTTATATTTTGCTTGTTAGATGATATATTTTACAATACAAGTACCACTATTCTAAATTTTACTATATGTATTCAATAGTCTTGTTACCGGTAGTTGTTACATTTATGTATTGGACTTTTTTTAAATAGCTTAACATATAAAAAAACACAAAAGTGTGACCTTTTGCTCTCTACTCAGTATAAGTAGAGCGATATATGTTTATAAAGGTCCATATGACTGTGTTTTATTTACTAGGCTATAAGAACTTGTCGAAGTTGTAATATTCACGAGAATTTGCCTCTTGAAATAAATTTTTAGCTCTTTTCAGTTCCAGTAAAGCCTTCAAGGTTTTTAAGAGAAGCAACCAAAGCTAAATAACTAAAATGTTCATTTCTATGTTTAACAAAAATCAAATAAGCGAATTAGTGTTTTGTTATCTTAAAAGTACCATATTTTGTAATAAAGCGTATCACGAATTGTTATTTAATCACTTATTTACCAATTTGTGATAACCCAAACAACATATTACACTTTCGATTAGCTTATACAAGTATTTCAACATGAAAAATGACAATTTTGGTCATTTACCTCTGGTTGTCCCCATTAAAACGATGGACAAAGATTGACAAACAAATAAGTTGGTTCTTTATTATTAGTTAAACTGTTCAATTAACCACTCCTCTGAATCATAGGTCTCTGTTATTGTGTGACCATCTCGCTGTCTGCCTGTTATATGACGGGCCGTATGGTGGCGTGTTTCAGTCTTCAGTGCGGGCCAGGGACCGGGGTCCACGGGCGAGGAGAGCAGCACGGACATTGTGGAGGGCGTGGGGCTGCTGCTGTTCGCCATATACCACGTCGTCATCATCATCGTCCTCATCAACATGCTCATCGCCATGATGAGCCACTCGTTCGAGGCCATACAGGTAAAGCCGCGCCCATCGTAAAACAATTATTCTTAAACGAAATATCGGTATCATGCCAAAGCCAACTACAGCCTTGTCACAAATGTGACTAAAACTTCCGCAGCGCTTTGTCACAAGAATGGCAGCCAGTCGAAATTTAGGAAAATATTATGTAGATGAATTCTCAACAAACGTGTACCATTGTGTAGAGATATATATTATATGGCTAGATTCAAGGGGGAATAACTCTGTAATGTTTTGTTCAATCTGCACAAAAAATGTCTTTTGCACATCTAGGCTTCATGTTGATCAAATGTTATGATTATGTCCATTTTCTCTTAATCTCATACGAAATGCTGAGTACATGCAAGCGTATTTACAGGGTTCAAGGGCTATTCCTATATTACTCTAATCTATTGTAAACAACATTATAAATCATAACTAGACATGATTCTATTTACAAAATACATGAATGTTTCTGTTGGTAGTGTTACTGTGATTTAACTATCAGGGTGATTGTGACGTGGAGTGGAAGTTCGCGCGCACCAAGCTGTGGATGAATTACATGGACGATGGAAGCACACTTCCGGTTCCCTTTAACATGATCCCTTCGCCTAAATCATTCATCTACCTCTGGAAGTGCGCCCGGAAGTTGTGCAATAGCAACGAGGACCGTAAGCAGGACTTTGAGCGCAAGATACGCAAAACGTTTATCAAGGTAGGTGGCGCTGTTGTGGCTTATCGTTGTTGTCTACACGTGGTAATGATTGACAGGGTGTCTTATTTGGTAGATGGCGCTCGGCGAGGGTTATTAATATATCTAACCTAGACATTTAAATTCAAAGGGTTGCAGGGTAGGGTAAACAAATTCTTGAACCCAAATATTACACATGCTCTGACAACAGTGGTAGAAAACGCCAATAAGACTGAAAACGAATAATTACTTGCTGCACACTGTTTATATCTACATGTAGTTCCTCGAGGCTACTGCATCGGGAAGAGTTTATGTCTGATGGTGTTCATGAAGATGGTTATAGATGCATCGAGCACATATATGAACATAGCTGTTTGCCGAAAGATATTATTGCTATATAGTGTAGATATTGAAGATGTTTTAAAGATACTTCTTGGCAAAAACTGTTTTCATAAAATAATGCATTTGAAAAGCGGCGTTTGATGCGTGGAAACAAACTTGAACGAAACAAATAATGACCAATCTGGACACACGGAACTCGCGTGAAATAATTTTACCATCTGAAAGTAAGGAACTACGGAATAACATTTTCACCACATGATTGACACATGCCATATCGTTTAGTTTTCATTGACATAAGGAGCTCTACAGAACATAGTTTAAGAAAAGTCAGAAACATGAATCCTAAATAAAGAGTAGGCAACACAGAATAGGTTTGTTAATTAAATTCAGCGGATAAAGATGTAAATGGATATAAAAATATTAGACATATAATTATGTAATGAAATAACGTAATGCTATTATTTGTCAAATGTGGAGGATATAGGTATCAATGAAATTTAGAGTTTATGGAAGATGCTCATGGAAATGGTGTATATTTGGAGGATATAGCAAATGGATGTAACTTAAAGCAGCTGGAAGATGGTCAATGAAAATATGTAAAATTGGAGGATAAAGAAATGAATGTAACTTACAGTATCAGAAAGGTGTTTCATGGGCGCTACAGGGCAATACAGGTGGCGCCGTGGAAACATCCTTCTTGTGCTGTACAGATATCGACACCCAGGACACGAACATAGGAATACAGGTGGCGCCGTGGAAACAGCCTTCTTGTGCTGTACAGATATCGACACCCAGGACACGAACATAGGAATACAGGTGGCGTCGTGGAAACAGCCTTCTTGTGCTGTACAGATATCAACACCCGGCTACCGGACATAGGAATACAGGTGGTGCTGTGGAAACAGCCTTCTTGTGCTGTACAGATATTGACGCCCGGGGACCGGAAAGCAGGAAAGGCTGAAGCAGTGACGCACCAGGAGTTCTAAGACTTAAATGTATGTAATCTACACGTGACCCATTGTGGTGAAATTGATTACTTTTATAACTGATTGAAGTTGAAAAAGGTTGACGTAAAACGGAGGGGGGGAAAGACGTCGTAGGTATTGAAACTGTTGCGATTTATAGCGATTTCGGGCACATGTGAACAATTTAATAAGAAAAAAGGAAAAGCTCAAAGGATGACACTGACTGGTGCGTTTGTGAGAAACTAGAAATACGCGCTGATAGAAATTATTCAGAACGGTTTGATAACAAAGTCGAAGACGCCCATGGAGTAAAAGGATTTGCTAAATTGCACTTTTAAATGTAGACATAGATCCCACGACATTTTCACATTTTTAGGCAAGTTTAAGTGTAGTTATTATGTATTCTGTCAAAGTTTATTTGTATTACTGTTATAAGACATGATTCTAGATATATATAACATTTAAAGTTTAAAGGCTTTACCAACGTGTAGACTTGGTGTTGTTTTGTGTAGCCGTGTATACTTTTCATCATCATACTAACAACTATATTGTATTTGTCAATTTTGTTTCTACTAACAGTACATTGCATTCATTTACCATAATTTCATATACTTAAGTGAAAGTATCGTAAATATTTTGAAAATTATGGAACAGATCGCTGTGTCCCATATGGTTCAAAATATGAGGGATAACTTCCTTACAGTTTGCCCGTCAAAATCAGGTGCACAGTGCGGGTCTTATTAAAGTCGAAAAGCAAAATTTGTAAAACAGCGTTTTTTTTACTTTTTTTATCTTGCGGTTACAAACCGTTGGGCAGACTGTAAGTATTGTGCTGGTCACGTGTCCTTGTACGTGATGTCCAATGTGCGGTATCCGCCGGGCCCCAAGTGACTCTTGTTGCCGTGATGTTCCAGAGAGAGGGAGATTTGGAATCGTCACTGAAATCCAGTAGCGCGAGTTTACAGGTACTGATCCACGTTCACATTAACACACGGGCCAACACCGCCCACGGCACTAACTTTAACACTGTGCTTATGGCCTAATTCGCTCAACTAAAACTGATATTGTATGTAATAGTTAAAAACAATAACATACATTTCATTGTTATCGGTATATTAAAGCTAGCATTTCTTCTTATCAAAATGACTCAATTTGTTTTAAGAATGATATATTCTTATGTAACATTTCTTTACATGGCTGATGCCGTTAAGCCCTAACAATACTGGTTAAGCTTTTCATTCAACTCATCCAATCCATCGTTGCATCCTTCGTTTACGTTTATTTATAATACAAAGCGTTAAACACGCCCGCTTATCGCAAAGATGCAGCAACGACTTAAAGCACCAACATTAAGTGAACCTGTGTTGTGCATTGGGTGAAAGATAAGCAGGCGTGTGTAAATGTGTGTCTGTCGTTTCTGTGCGTAAATGTCTTTGCTTGCTTGCCATTTTCCTTTGTGCATCGCCTACACGAACACGTTGTTATGCTATGCCTATAGTACATGTATATACATTTGAGTGTTTTCAATACTCAGTACATTGTATGCCGATGGAATATTGTGTGCTTGCTTTATCAATGCACTGTATCTGCACACACTACATGTTGATGCAATTTATTTATGCGTTATTAGTTGGTAAATATAATGTGCAACTTTAGCGCATGCATATTTTCTACTATTAAGTAAGTGTATATTGACACAAAAAAAAACAACGGTGCCTTTGTTCATAATGAATATAATGTATGTCTTTTCCTTTTTGAAACTGTAAGCATTGTTATTGCATACAACGGAGATAAATTATATTTTGATGGTTTTTATGCTTTAAATGACAAATGTAAGTAATAAAACATAACACGTTACGTTTACTTATCGTAAAGGGTTCGGGCAAGATATTCGCCTCTTTTGTAGTTTTATTGTTTCAAAGAGATAGTTCCATTACGTTTCAATAGGATATACATGTATGTACTTGCCTTACACTATTATGTCTGTAAGTTTAACTTATAACAAAGATACAATACAGTATATTAAGACACTAGACATAGTTACTTATGAGGTTGTGCACTTCTTTCTTTTCTGGTGCTAGTATATATCTTTAGGTAGATATCTTCTTAGAATGCATCGAATAATTGACAATAAATAGTATTTAATTGATCGTTTTATATAAAACATAATTGTTCAACTTACTAGTACATGTATTTACTCAATTTCAAAGTTTTTCCAATGAAAATACAGCTGTGTAAGGTATTTATGTTTTACGCGATATGTTAGTATACCAAGTATACCAAGTACATTTCGGCACCTTGCACATGGCAATGCACAGCGCACTATTGTTCCCCGTCTCAACGCTGGTCCGCATGCTCCCGCTCGAGCCGGTGGCCAGACAGAGTTATTACCCCTGTCTCCTTGCAGCGGCGGCGGGAGACGGTGTGCAAGACGCTGGAGCTGAAGCCAGACGACACCTCCTACAGTGACATCATGCAGCGGCTCGTTAAACGCTACCTCTTCAAGCTCGAGCGCGCCAAAGACGAAATAGAGAGATGTAAGACATATTTGCGTTTGTCTTATTTCTTGAAGTAATTGATCAACGATAATCGTCAATTATAACACCATTACGTGTTTAAAAATGTATGCTACATGTTACACTGTTATACAATTTTTTGCCTTAGTTTATGAACTCGTACATAAATATGTTGTTTGCAGTGAAGGACGGCGCGGCGAACATCCAGAACGTGCGGACGGAGGAGATCAACCTGATCGACGAGGACGAGGAGCCGCCGCCGGTACCGGACACGCCGCGCCGCATCCAGATGGACCGCCAGTACGACAACGCCATTCCCGAGGACCAAGAAACCGGGCAGGCCTCCTACTCACGTGAGTCGCCACGGACGCGTTCATTATTGTGCTAAGTGTGGTAGAACGTAAAATGAAATGATCAATACAAATAACGACGAACGCAGTATAGGGTCATTTAAAAGATACATTATTAAAAACATTTACATAACACCATGTCATTAACATCTAAACATGTCATTGATAATTAAAACTATAATTCTTCTTGTTTGTTGCAATACAATCATGTATCATTTCTTTCACCAGGAAGAGCATCGATACGGAAGCGGAAGGGGACGGCGCGCGGCCAGGGCAGAAAGATATCCCACAGCGCCACGCAGATCGCCACTACGCTGGCCATTCCCCAGCTGGACGCCATCCAGCGGCAACAGAAGCTGCTGGACGTCCGTCTGCAGCACCTGCAGGCCAGCAGCAAGGAGAACAACCGCATCATCGACGACGTCGACTTCCTGCGCCGCGTGATGACGGAGAACCAGAAGGCCATGTTTAACATCATTCACGCTCTCTCCAACATGCAGAGCGAGATCGTGTCGCTTGTCAAGTGTTTGTCCCCCGCCGCCCCCACTCCCCCACCCACTAACGCTCACCACCCCTCAAACTCAGTCCAGAAATCAAACTCCGGTAGGAAGCGACTTAGTCAACCCGATGATGAGGAAAGCAAGTTCTGACCAAAATGAACATTCTATGTATATGCACCAAATTAATTATTTATATTATAGCTCAGTTTGGCTGTTAAAACGATAGTTGGTCGTGGTGTATACATGTACTCGGAAACCTTGCTGATAATCTCGATAATAATGTAAGCTGTCGGTGTGTCATGCATTTGCTTATAACTAACATCGAATTATCAACTTGTTCAGCCAGTCGTTGGCATTAAAAGAAAATGAAGACAGAAGTTTCAAGGTTTTGGACCTAATCCTTGTTGAACCACGGAGTGGCAGCTGACGATGTGTTAATCTACGGAGCTGCGAGGGACCTATTTATTTGATTATGTGGTCTGCGGGTCAAACGTTTTATTGTACACCTAATTACTGTATATTTTTTAATGATAAACGTTTTATTTACATTTATTTTTGTGTGCCTTTCATTCATTGTAACTTCGAATTGTAGGAATAGTTTGGCTTTTAGTTGTATCATTTAGTCTTCATATATTAATAGAAAACTGGTTTATTTTACAAATAGTTTTGTTTACAAACGCATTACTGATGTAGTGTTTAGGAAACAGATATCCTAATAACTGCATGGATTTGTTTGTTTTGCACCATCATCAACACTATAAGGGTCACGTTGAAGCTGATACTTGGAACAAATAACACACAATCGGTGCATTGTTTAATATACTACTCAAAATTTGCTAAGGATCACTTTTTTTAAAGTGTTTTACTTTTGTGTATTTGTTATAAATAAGAAAATTGATTTAAAAGAATTGAATGTAATTAGTGGAAGCTGTACTTCACAAATCGATAACTTAAGAACACAATAATGAGGTCCTCGTACGGGTGTATCGTTAGCGATAGGACTGAAATATGCAATGTCAAAAAGCTGATCCTTAGCAAATTTTGAGTAGTATATAATAATATAACCTATAATGTACAACACTGTAGCAAACCGTCTAGCGATGGTTATGTACCTAATAAACGAGGGCAAGGCGTCCGTCCAGGGAGCATGTTTCTTGTCGCCACGCAGAGGTGCCAAATGTTGAGGGTGAAGGTGATAAGCCCAAGGAATGACAACTCTACCACACTTTAGTGTTTTTAACTATCATAACTACTTATACTACTCTACTTATACTACTCAAAATTTGCTAAGGATCACTTTTTCTACAGTGTGTTACTTTTGTGTATTTGTAATAAATATGTAAATTGATTTAAAGGAATTAAATAGAATTAGTGCAAGCTGTACATGACAAATCGATCACTAAAGTACACAATAATGAGGTACTCGTACAGGTGTATCGTTAGCGATAGGACTGAGAGATGCAATGTCAAAAAGCTGATCCTTAGCAAATTTTGAGTAGTATATTAGGCGCTAGGATCCCTGTGATTTTCATTGAAAATGTGTTTAGTGTCAAATATTTGTAAATCCTGTTTATTTTATTCTCGGTCTTTTCTTTGTCTTTCATTAGTCACATGACAAAGTAAATAGCGTAGACTTATTTATCTTTGTTGAGCATAACCGGTTTCCAAACTTTGTGATGATTTTGTTTGATTGTTTTAGATGTTGATTATTAAATTCCATTGTTATTATATGTGTCACATCTGAAAATAAAATTATAATTTAACTTTTGCAGTGGTATTTTCATACACTCGCTGGTTCTAAAAATAATTTGTGTCCGTTCTTTGCCCCACCGGACCGCAACACATTTGTAAAAGAGCGAATAACATTTGCAAACGAATTTCTGAACTGTTGCGAACGTTCCTAATTTCTTGGTAATAGTTTCATACCAACGGTATCATAGGTCCGCGGCCGTTATGGTGGGCGCCGGGTTCCCCCTCCCCCTCCCCTGGATCCTCTAGTGTATCATACACGAACGAAGCCATTCATCTTTAAAGATGCTAGGTCTGTATCTTTATACCCTTCAATTCAATTCAAATCAATTCTTTATTTAAGCATTACAAAAGGAATTGCAAATTTTAGTGACAAATAATGTGTTTTTGGACAAAAACTAAAACACAACAACAACAATACAAAAAATCAAACATAAAAACCCATGCCTGAGCCGGGGATTGAACCCGGGACCTCTTGCATCCAAAGCAGATGCGTTACCACTGCACCAACGAGTCAACTGAGAGTATCGATTGTAGTCAGGCTATTTAAATGTTTCGACGCAATGGGTCGAAACGTAAATAAACAAACCCGAATTTGCGGGCCAGACATTTTCAACAAATACATGTTTTCTGTAATATTTTTACATGCATGAATAACTATATTTGGCAGTTTCTCATATTTACGGGAGTAGGTTTCGCTGCTTAAATATGGTTAAAATGTAAGATGTAAACAATTCTGACCTAAAAGATACAGACCTAGCATCTTTAAGGGCGCAGTTCTGGCGTGCCCAGTGTTCGTACTGATTGGTACTCACCACAGAACCCGCATTTAAGGGCACAGTTGTTGCGTGCCCAGAGTTCGTACTGATGTGTACTCACCGCAGAATCCGCATCTAAGGGCGCAGTTGTTGCGTGCCCAGGGTTTGTACTGATTGGTACTCACCACAGACTCCGCATCTAAGGGCGCAGTTGTTGCGTGCCCATGGTTCATACTGATTGGTACTCACCACAGAATCCGCATCTAAGGGCGCAGTTGTTGCGTGCCCAGGGTTTGTACTGATTGGTTCTCACCACAGAACCCGCATTTAAGGGCACAGTTGTTGCGTGCCCAGGGTTCGTACTTATTTGTACTCACCGCAGAATCCGCATCTAAGGGCGCAATTGTTGCGTGCCCAGGGTTCGTACTTATTTGTATTCATCGCAGAATCCGCATCTAAAGGCGCAATTGTTGCGTGCCCAGGGTTCGTACTGGCTGGTACTCACCGCAGAATCCGCATCTAAGGGCGCAAATCTGGCGTGCCCAGGGTTTGTACTGATTGGTACTCACCACAGAATCCGCATCTAAGGGCCCAATTGTTACTTGCCCAGGGTTCGTACTTATTTGTACTCACCACAGAATCTAAGGGCGCAGTTGTTGCGTGCCCAGGGTTCATACTGATTGGTACTCACCACAGAATCCGCATCTAAGGGCACAGTTCTTGCGTGCCCAGGGTTCATACTGATTGGTACTCACCACAGAATCCGCATCTAAGGGCGCAGTTCTTGCGTGCCCAGGGTTCGTACTGTCCGAAACACGAGCTGTCTGGGTATAAATCGCAGTTCGGAGCTCTGTCGCTACAGCTCGCTGTAAATAAACCATTTCATTTCTTTAATTCATAAATATAAAAAAATACATTGAAAAGTTAAAGTTATGTTTCACTGCTGATTAAATTTAGGGTACTTCTCAAGGGAGGCGATCCTGTAAAACTCCCATAGCACTGCGCGCGCAAGAACGTTGAACAGGGTTTACATAAAAAAGAAACGTTTGGCACACAGCAACTTCAACAGTTCCCATTCTTCAAAGTCCCTGTCACACCAAACGGCGATGCCACATTGTTTGTTCAGAGTTAAAAAAAACTGTCAGCGCGCTGTGGGGTCGCCGCGAAATATGGCTTAAAATATTAAAGAAACTCCACTGGTCTGGTCGTGTAACACACCGAATAAATTTTTTTTTGAAACCCTGTTTTTTTCTTGTTGTCGAAGTGTGTATGGCATAACAGTCTATCTTGTGGTACATTAATGTGTCTTTTATTGGTTGGCAATTCAATTAAAACATGTAATAAATCTGTTGGTCT
>Ga0224511_10001178_pt1 | contig 15153 bp, 11 predicted proteins | sample SF_May12_sed_USG_2_FD_169988 | JGI IMG/M metagenome (GOLD analysis project Ga0224511, IMG submission 169988) | Sediment microbial communities from San Francisco Bay, California, United States - SF_May12_sed_USGS_8_1 | ecosystem: Environmental > Aquatic > Marine > Sediment | place: USA...
CTCTCCGCAGTGAGGTCGGAAGTTCAGCTTGGGCAGACCCCGATCACTACAATAAATAATACACACAATTGCAATCTGTTCTCTACAGAGAATCTCAATGCAGGCTGCAACGACTGATGAGGTAGACAACCAAAGGCTGGTTTCTCATTACCGGTCACTGCCATGATGGAGTGGGAATGTTCTACTAAGGTAATTTCTTGTTGCCTTCTTAAGGTTCCTAGTAGCTTTGGGGATCAGTCAACCGAGGCGGCAGCGGCAGCACAAACTGTGACCTTTCCGTAACTGAGGCGGCAGCACAAACTGTGACCTTTCCATAACCGAGGCGGCAGCACAAACTGTGGCCTTTCCATAACCACCGCGTTGAACTAAGATGACCGGTTAGAAGGAAGTCCAGATTTAAATCACTTTAGAAGACGTAGTTACTTAATTAGTTACTTGAGCCACTGAGTTACTAGTCACTAACTACTGGTGTTGCTCCCCATTTCATTTCTATAGAATTTGTTAAATCATAAGACGCACACCTTTTATTAAGGAATAAACCGTATCATATCTATTTCTATTTATATACTTAAATGACGAAACATTGGAACCCCTATGTTCCCAGAACACAACTATGTGATATGATGCGCCACTCAGGCCCGTGGTCTGGGTATGGCTAGGAATTTTGAGACCACAAGTTCAAACAGCCTCTTTGGAGTGTGAGCAGCTCACATTATTCCAAGCTCTTAGCATTCTAAATCACTTCATACTAATAGGATCTGGTGTACAGATGGTCCAGCAGTACTAATTAAAACAATCCCCAGGTCATTGACTGGTCTTGTCTTGTGATACTGACCTTCTGAAATGGTTGAGCACAGCGATGTTGGCATACATGTACCAAGCATAGTACGAGTATGGTGGGTTTTCCTTAGACGTCCACTGACCCGGGGCAGGGCAGTCCTTATCAAAGATAACCGTCTCCGGTTTTGACTCATCATCCACAGAATCTATGGCCGACACCTAAATCACGATAGAGAGTCATGTGAGATGTGACATTTTCACTCGGTCAGAGTGAAGCAGTGATTTAGTGGGTATAATGCACTGGGTTAGGGTTCGATTCCCAGTTTAGGGGGCGGGGCACAACACACAACATGATGCGGCTCAGTAAAAATCTTACTAGAATGTGATCAAGAGTAATCTATGTTACAGCTATCGCATAGCTATAGCATGAAGAGAGAACCACCTGTGCAACTATCCACAGTCTGTCCAGTCCAAACTCCACAATGTCGATTCATAGTCTGTATGAATCAATGTTAAAGGACCGCAAAGATTAAAAGTTATTGTCCTTTATATTGAATAGTTGTTTGGATGGAAACCCCACAAACATTATAATACCTGTATTATATGTCTATGGGAAATCCTATATTGAATATATCAGACGAACCAGCTTTCGGTGGCATTTCCTCCTAATGAAGATTCTTTTCCTTGTACATAGAGTACACGCGCATACACATTAAGAGATTACAAAAAACACCACAGTGTACAATGCCAGCCTGCATTGTTCTAGCATGCGTGGGAGGTTTGTTACACATGTCATGCATATTTCCCCCCCCCATCTTGTAAAAACCTCACGGCTATTGGTTTTATTGTCTATTGTCAAGGATATTATGCATCATTTCATTGGCCGGCAGTACATACGTGATGTAAGAAAGCGTGAAGCTCTGGATGACTGGATGGGTCATTGGTAACCTCAAACAAAGGCATAAAGAGATTCTCCAGCAGCGTCTCAAAGTTTTCCAGCTGTTTATTCGCCTTGTAAACATCACTAAAACAGATCAACAGTTGTTCAGGATGGGGTACCAAGCCCACATTTTAGAGAGCGCAAGCTTCTGTCCATTGAACAAGTTTGTTTGGTTCTATATGGACACTTGGGTATCCTATTTAGCAGGTCTCATAAGCCAAAGCTGGTTCAGGAGCTGCAGGAGTTAGAAATTATGAGGAGCTGAAAATCAAGTTTGAGGTTGATATGACAAACCGATCTCAAAACCAGCAAGTGGTTTGGCCACTGAGTTGTTTTGGTATCTCAATTTTTTTTAACCGAATAACTGTCAGATCATGCTTAGCATAAAAAAGAGATAGCGGGATAGCTCAGTGGTAGGGCACTAAACTCCTAACCATGAAAACCCAGTCAAAACCTAGGTCCCAGCGGGCAATGGGAATCAGCTCGGAGCTCCTTGTATATATCCTAGCTCTTATCGCTCTAACGAGCCCCTCACTTAGGAGGTTCGTTTAACGGGATGGCCAAGTGCCCCGGGTAGATGGTGTTTTTTAAATCCAGGACATGATTTAATAGACAGAGCCTTGTTTACCGGAATGGTCTACATATCCCCTATATGGACAGGCTGGTCAAAAGTAATAAAAATACATAAATCCAGCAGATTCACAGAACTGACCAACCACTGGACTGGCTCGCATGCATGGAGTTGAGCATTTGCCAATGGCCTGGTACTCGAGTGTAAAAACCGGGAGCAAGATTTTTTGTGCCACAACTTTAAAGACACTTTTATTAGGCACACCCTAAACTACCAGAGACAATCAGAATACAATTTATGGCCTGGACAAGAAGCAAAGATCATAGATTGGTTTAGATGTGTATTTTGGTTTGCTAAGCATTTTCTGAACAATGGCAGATAATCCTTTACTCAACAACAAAAATAGCGGGTGAGGAGAATACCATATTAGGTGCATTCGCAAGCTCGGGCTTTCTGCTAAACTGGTGAAGAGCGCAACCGACAAGCGCGATTCAAAAAAGCATCTTTCGGTTGTGGTCTGCGACCAAAAGCACACAAACAGATATCCGTGACTGAAAATAAGCGTTAGCATAGTAGTTAAGGCAAATGTCAAGGTTACCGCAAAGAGACTTGATTACTAACTATGTTGGGATAATGAATCGCAAACGATTGTTGGGCTCTAACCGATGAGTTTAAGTTGAGAGAACAACTCGGATCTGATCGAAATCCATTCTGAACTCAACTGCGCTTCCTCACCGCGACCATGTGTTCGTGCGATCACGACAGAATTTTTTCAAAAATTTTAGTCATGAGCACGCGAATGCACCTAATCCGTGAGCCTTGGTAACAAACACCCTTGGTGCGAAGTTTCAGGGCAATTAAACCATGGCACAGGCAAAAATACATCGTGTGGAATTCTGTTTCGATCAGTAGTCGATGCGGTACGGAGCTATACAATGTTTACTAGTCTCGTGTTGGTCGTGGCAATTTTCGCTTTCTCCCATGACCATTTCCTAGATACGATGAAAACGGTGCCGGGCTAGAAGGTTTTCACCTGTTTCGGGTTAGTATGATGCATCACGAGTGGACCAGTATCAATGCTGCAGCTCATTCGATGTTGGCTTTTTTGGTTTCGAGCTAGGATTAAAGAGAGGAGTTCATACAACGAGAGCCTGTCATCACTGGAATTCGAACCCAGGTTGTCACGATTGCGAGCCCAACAATCTACGACTGAGCTACCCCAGTATAATGACTGTGTATGAAAAATAGTGAATGACTTACTAGAGACGCGGGACCTGAACCATCCAAACAACATTCGGGGAGTAGACGTTAAATTTCACAGCCCATTTGGCCAGGTCATCCCATTCGGATCGGGAACGTCCATATATGGAGATTCTCAGCTCGGCATTCTGATATTTGCTCTCCTCGAGGTCACTCATTACTTCCTGTAAATATAGGTTAAGGTAACGACACGGTATAAGCAGGCAGATTCCTGACGAAAAAAAAGCGGGTGAAGACGATTTGAGACAGTTTTGGGACCATCACACGCACCAGAATTATCCAAAGTTATGGAATAAAGTGAGCTGTTCGCTAAACTTGATGTCAATGATCATATAGAAAGCGCTCTACTAAACGAATGACATGCTCTGAAGTAACAAATGGAAAAAGAGGAAGTTTTCAGGGGAACAGATGGGTTGATGAAGAGGGAGTTGGGAGTGAAATGGCTGGGTGCAGGAAGACTCAGGAACAATGAAAAGAGAGCGGCCAGTGAAGCAGGGTGGATCTGTGAGGGAATTGGTAACCCACAATCTAAAAGGGGAAGATGGAGACGATGAGGAAAAGGAATGCTGCCCCATCTCGTTGGTACAAGTTAGCTCTTCAACAGCCATTTCCAACACGGCTAATGGCGAAGGGACAACCTTTACATTCTTAGGTAGTGTTTATGGAACGGAAGGGGGGGCAATGGAACAATACCTTCATGAGTTCGGCAAAATAACGGCCCTCAATGTCGTTGTTGGTCTTCATGAAAATATCTCTAAGAATTGATTGGCCAATAGGGTTGTATTTGGAGTTGAACTTGTCAAATCGATGGAAGAAGTTGCTATCCTGCAATGAAACCAACAAAATTGGGTCCGAGCCAAGCAAGGTCCCCTGAGGAAATTACTGCAACCACCAAAGATACAGTTTTTTGGGTTGTATAGTTTTACAGCAACATACAATGAAATATTGATCCATCCAGACAGTATCTCACAATTCGCTCATCACCTACTTCAGTACATCTTTTCATTGTTAGGCAAGGTGATTCACATTAGTAAGAGTTCTATCAATGAATCACTGGTTGGCACGATTAACTGGGTCAGGTCTCTACGAGTCTTTGGCAGCTATCCATCCCAAACAAATAGGTGTGACACATTCACTAGGCAGGCACAGCCATAAATGTCCGGAATCCACGATCTTTACACACTACCTTTGCACTGTGTACATCGCATACAAAGCTGAAATGAGTTACCGCAATAAGCTTGAACTTTGACACAGCCTTGATGTTGTGGGGGCTCGTAACCGTTAAAATCTGCATGGAATTTAAAAGGATCATTGTAGTGATGTCACTATGATAAACGACAATAGCACTGTGTTGAGTCAAATGTTTCCAGAGGGCTGCGTGTTGTATTTCACGAGGGTTGGGAAACTAAAGAATGCATATGGTTATGGACGATAACTTTATGATTGAGTGAGCCAATGAAATGCAGCACTCACGGCGTGTACATCCAGAGCATCCACTGACAGATCTTGCGGTTTTACGCCCAGACTATCGAAAACCTGTAACAGAAGCATGAAGCATAATATGAAGGGAAAAGCTGACAGTCCTTTTCTTCTACTAATTTTGTATCCATACAGGGTCGCCCGTGATCACCATTTGAGTTTGAGGAAAAAATATTATGGGCAAATGGATGGACTCATGTATGTCTTGTTACAGCAGGGCCTCCTAAGCTGTTTGTTTACTTCTCTTTGACCATGCAACTCGACTCAGATCGGATCCTCGAGAGAGGCCTGTGCTGCGAGCCGAGGTGAGCTGGAGTGGAGTGCAAAATCACGCTTAGTGGCGTTCTTATATAGGTGAGGATTGATTGTTCAATGTCAGAATTTGATACAGTGCTCAGGGGTTACAAGGATGGAGTGGCATCCCATAACCAGCAGTAGTTCCAGGATCTGACGCCCAGTGCGTTAAATGACCACAACTTCATAGATTATAGAAAGATTATACAGCCTTGAACTTGCATTTCTTTTTAAAAACAGTTTTTCTTAAATGCATGTTGCCCGAAGAATACTATTCCAGAAAAATTAGTCAAGGTCAATTAAGCCAGCGCTATTGCTATGATGGACCACTATGAGAACAATACTGTTTCCAATAACAATAAGCATTCTAAACACGCCATCAGCAGGAGCTAACCCCTTCGGACTAAGATTTACACCCACCGATTCTAACAACAAGATTGAGGAGAATGGCAGCGATGGGTGACGATGGAAATCAGTAGGGTGGCTAGCGTGGTATTATCAGCAGACTCACTGGTGTTGTCAAGTGGCGTTAATAAGATTATAACATTTTTTCGACCAGATTTTGTCTTGGGGCAAAGGCTTTAGCACTCCACGATCTAAGATCCGCAGATCTAATAAGCATTGATCCCACGTTACGGGCTCGTGCCTAACTTATCATTTGTGTATAGAGATGAGAGGAATGGTAACTTCATCATGTATGTGTTTGAGACTGTTGGTATGGTCTATCTGCTTGTATTGGATATAATCATCATCTGTGCTAATACATTTGTACTCGGGCTCATCTGTTTTAACCCGAAACTTCGCAATGCCACAGGTAATCTAAAAGAATCACCATTAGTTTTGAACTTGAACTGCATGAAAGGGGGTTGGGGGGGGATGATCTCCACAAACATTTCCTTCAGTTTGTGTTTTCCCTTTAGCCCTGGTCAGACAGTCCGCATGGATTAACGCTAACGGGAGGTATATATAGTTTTTACATGCAGTAAATACACGACAGTGCTCGTGAGGGTATGAGAGTACCCGGCATAGGAGTACCGCCCTAAAACCTGAGACGAATTGAGTTTCGCCCACTTAACTGTGATGATGAAGAAGCCTGGTATAATTTCTCCTGTTACACATATTTTTTACACTGTAGGTTTCATCATGGCGAACCTCATGATGAGTGATATGATTCTAGGCTGTCTCATACCTCTCTCCATTCACACTCTTTACATGGGTGAATGGCGTTTCGGACCGGTGGCATGTACTGTATCCGGCTACTTCATCACAGTAGCCAACTGCGCGGCTAACTGGGCGCTTTGCTTAGTCAGTGTGGAAAGATATCTCGCAATTCTGTACCCGTTTAGACACGGAGTTTATGTTCATTATATCAAACCCATCGCCGTCATCATATGGATGTTTATACTGTCACATAATGCTGTAATGTTTAGCTACAGCGATGGGTTTCATTTGGTGCAAGATATGTACATGTGCGGACCAAACCTACGGGCGTATCCACTCTATATCGTCATGCTGAACATCTTTGACCTGCTTGTGCCTAACACAATTATATTTGTGGTGTACATTAAGATATACCGCGAAGTACGACGCCATAACAAAGACATTGCAGTGAACACGTTAAGAAGCACATCCACTTACGGAGATGAACTGCAGGAGCAGACTAAAACTAACTCGGAATGGAAGGCGGCGTTGGTAATCATCGCGATAGTAGGAGTCTTTAATGTTTGTTGGGTACCATTCGGATTAGGGATGCTCGCCTATGCACTGAATGCCAACATGCCGTATGGACTAGCGGCTTCACTCTTCTGGATTGCATTGACCAACGCGGCCGTGAACCCTCTAGTATATACTATTCTCAATAGCATATATCGAACCGAGATAGGTAGACTGTTAAAATGGCAACTTCCTATCCAGAGAGAGCTCTCGGCTGTCTCTTTGTGATACTCTGGCTGGCTGGGTGTAAATATTAATTACCTCATACTAATATAAAACTTTATAACAGCTACACAGGTGGTCAGGTTACTTTTTGTTGGGGTCATGATGTACTAACTCTTGGAACAAAGAAAAGGGGCTCGGTTTTCGTGCTGACCAGAAGAAAACAAGATGCTGACTCAGCGCCTCTCTTAGGGGGGGGGGGAATGAATCATTCAGTTCCATGGGAACCAAGACTGCCAGACATAGACTAAGCAATAAATATTATCTCAGTAATAATAAAGGTTACATGCTACTGGATATTGAATTTTGCGAGTGGCGATCTGTGTTAGAATCACGGCTGTCACTGAGAGTAATCTTAATTGGAGAAAAACGAAATTGGGAGATGATATAAAGATATCTCAAAGAAAAGAATTTAATAGTTCCCAAAGGACAGGTCTGTTTATATCCGTGCAGCATTGCGATCATTCTATAGTTATTAGCAGTGGAGAAAAAGGATTGAAAACAAGCCCTACCCAAAGCCGTGAATCACCTTTTTATTTTAATGTTTTAGTCGGGTTGTTTTATTCAATAAGCCTCAACGCTTGTGGCCTGTTTTGGAGCGACAGGAGCTATAGATTATGTGAGCAACTCATTCTCACAGCAAGAGCTCGTCATGACTAGCACTTAGCCCAGAATCCTTCAAGCTCAAGCTAACCATGTTTACTGAACACCATCTCACGCTATCACAAGCTGGCCTAGTCAGCTGACCAGCTACCTATGTATGACATTCCGGTATCAGTCTGCCATCAGGTGGTTAACAGGTCTATCATTCAGCTATTTTAAGGTGAGCTATTCCATGTGCCTGTGGTGACACGGTCTAGAACCCAAGCCCTTTGATGTGGAGTCATCTTATGGGAAAAGAGACTGAGCAGCACGGGTTTCATGAGCTCATTTTACCTCATTCCGCCAGTGCTACCGGGGTCAGACGGGGGTCAGGGATGAGTAGAGCCGATCTTACCTCGCCTAGGGTCATCTTGCGACCGGTCTTTTTGTCCGTAGCCACTTCCATACGTTGTTCATTCTTCATCTTCTTTTTGATGAAGCGCAGCAGGTGCTTGTGGTTCATGCTGGATGACGCATGGATGTGTGTATCCACCTGTAATGGAAGGCTAGCCAGTGAAAGTTTTATTCAGGTACGGTCCTATGGCTATTAAGTTTATCTTAATTTAATTCAGTGTAGGACAAATCGTTTCTTGCATGGTTTCATATGTTTTGATATGAGCGCTTTTAATGCCACAAACTCGCACTGAACCAAATGAATAAATAAATATACATGCTCAAGACAACTTTCGCTGAAAATGCCCAATAAGCAGCCGGAACAATCAAGATTGTCCCCTTGTTGCCTAACTTCTTCGAAACCCTTATTCTGAGTAATAAACTTTGTGTGTCTGCCATGAAGAATTCGGGAACTTCATTGTCCAGAGAAAACGTCCCATAATAAGTATTGTGATTTCATTTGAATTGTTTGCCATAGCAAAGAGAAGCTATGAAGAATAAACCTATAATTAATAGTTTCTCAAGTTAGGAAACCCTGCCTGTGACTACCTTTCTGATGTTGTAGAAGTCCCGATGAGGCACTAATCTTTGCGCAACTGACTCTAGATTTTCATTAAGTAGTCTGTGCATTTGGAACTTGTTACTGAGATATTGCAGTCGTCTGTAGGCAAATGACTTTCTAGAAAACCGATTAAGTGTCAACGGTCTGGAGGGTAAAAATTAACAGTTAGTTGAGCAGATTGCCCAATACATTAATTTAGGATGATTGTACAGAATCCAGCAGTTAGCGTGAAACATGTACAAGTAAGAACAACTCCAAATATCAGATTCAGGATTCAGCTAGGCGCGGACGAATCTGCGAGTGGCGACTTTGAATCGGCTTTGATTTGATGACACAGTTTGGATTAGTACACCTTAGAGAACCCCGAAGCGGATTGACTTTAGTAATCTCTTAACTTCAAGAACCTCTTGAAGGCAAATTATTCTGTTCACTCAGTTGAGGATTTTGAGATGGAATTATTCACCTGCGCATGGTACCGATAGGAAAAGTGGTTATCTGGTGTTCTAATCATTCATTTTTTGAGGGCATTCCTGTCAGACTTATGGTTATTGAACAGGTCGTTTTTGTGATACAAGTTCCCTTTAAATGAGGGGACACATTGATGGAGGTAAGATTATGGGAGGGAAGGTCGATTGATAAATACGTACAGCGGCCCATCACTAATAAGACTGAGCATGAGGCTTTGTTCAGCCAGGTAGCTGTCTCTATCAGGGTACGGCCATTCTATTGGCTTCTCCTTAGCCATGCAATCCTCATTCTCATAGACGTGGACAACTCCCCCTTTCATCTTCATCTTGAAATTCAGCCCGTCCATCATAGGAACGTCAAACGGGTTGCCTTCCTTAGTGGGCGGATGTACTGGGAAGTCTGCAAAATAACTTACAGGATTCAAGCAATCACCCAGCAGACCTGTTGTGACAAACAGTGGCGTGAATTGTAAAAACATACACAAGTAAGTGGAAACTAGGAAATAAAGCACACTACTAGTTGTTTGAGTCAAGGCTAGTAGTAACTGGTTAGCGTGTCATAGCAAAGAACGACTCTGGTGCATGCACACAACGCCCAACAGTGAAAGGATGAGTTGTGTTTGGATAGGAGTTTAGGGAAGAGAGTCTGCTGACGGGGGATGGCAATCGGGGACTATGAACTGCGTGATCAACTGATAGAAAGACTAGGAGATAACCATCACCTGCTATTGGCTGTTTCGCTATATCCAAAGAAAGATGGGAGTTGTGGTAATTCATTCCTCATAGGTGACAGGCGGCTAAACAATTGGGCCTCAGTGCCATGAAATGTGCATACTGCATACTTCGGTTGCGGAAATTATGGTGACAAGAGAAGACAATCTTGACTCGTTTAGTATGGGTCGTAAGGCCTCAAAATGGTGATCACTCTCTATGTAATTATGGGTACTTTTTACTCTTCTGTCAAGGAATTCTCAAATAAAAAAGTTTTTAGGGTGCTATCCACTCCATGTTTCAATTTTCTGAACAATGAGCATAAAGAATTTACAGTCCTTTCGTTTAGATATTATTGACAGAAGGATATTGAGGTGCAAGTGCATGTGCACATGCACCGCCGCGTGCAGACCAGGGCCACAAAAACATTCACAAATTCTACTCTAATTAGGGTGCAAAGAGAAGCCAATGAGTTAATGCGATGACGGGACAAGCTTCCTTTTAAAGATGGCGGGCGGGGTTATTAAAACGGCGCGGTGAAGTGACGAATCACACCGAAAGACAAATACGTTGGAATCATGAAGCTCAGTCCACTCTGAAAACACACGTGGCAATCCTTACCGGATTCATTCTCCTGATCTAGACATACCAAGACAATACAATAACCACGGGATGGCCTTGGCTTCGTACCCGCGCACCCGGGTTCGGAACCAAAGCCATCTGATTAAAGCTCACAATAGATGATGAAAACGGCATAGCTACAATAATGCGAGATGCTGCTGGACTATTACCAGAGTCTACAGAAATATAAGTTGTAGTAGTGCTAGTTTGACTTAGTCTGTGCAAACATCACCAATCAATAGTCATTAAACTGAACAGCTCAACAGATGTTGAGTCGTCATCGTTCCGGTTCAGACGATGTAAGAAATAAAAGAAGATTTACACCGAATAAATCTAAAGCAACTATACTGTGTGCCTTTCCTTGGTGATGGAACACCGTGTAGTGACTGGCAGACCATAGATTTGTGTCTGATCTCCAAAACATGGGATTCCGTCATAAAATATTTAGCGTTCAAGAAATCCTGGAAACGATTGGATCAACTTAAGTGACCTCATAGATTCAACTGAAACCAGATTTGTCTCTTGAATTGAACAATTGATGAACGTTTAGTGAAAGTTACCGAGGAAAAGGCAGATTTTTTTTAAACGGCTCTTAATAATACTAAGTGCTCACTATATTAACACAAGTATGAAGATCAGCATTCATGTCGGCCACATAGTTTTAGTTACGCTTTCTCCTACCAGTTGGCAGAGCGTACTAAAGCCGTTGACAGAAAAACCCCCGAGTTTCCCTCCTCAGCACCGACTTTCCCTCCTCAGCACCGACCTGCGATGGAACGTTTCTTCAGGACATCTTCCTCCTCCTGATCCTCCTCAAACAGATTACACATGCTTGATGTTTTGATTCTGGCCAGAAATCGCGCCGTGATCTTGTTGAAGTCTTGCAGCGAAGCCTTCATATAGCGTTGCCGTAGCAGCAAGCCCTTGACGATTTTCTCAGAGAATCGCCGAAGTTCCTCCGCGGGTACCTGAAAGAAAGACATAATTCATACGCATCTGGTTATGTATTCATTTTTTGGTCTACGCGGGCACTAGGCCATTCTGTTCAGCAGATCTCATAGGTTTGCTCTGGAGCGGTAGAAGAGCTCTATGATTTAAGTGAAGAGCTCATACACTTGGTGGGTATAATCATCGCACAAACCTATAATCTTTTGAACTACTAAACTACTCCACCCTTCCATTTTTTTTGTTTAAAAAAAGAAAGTAAAACTTATTCACTGTTATACTGAGAAGTCAAACAGAAATGACACCATATTGGCTTTGGTGAGAGAAGTGCTTTATCATGTTTGACATTCTAAAGATGAACTCTGGTGTTGAGGGAAAAGTCTTGTTTCGAACCGAGACATCGGTTAAGCATTGGAATCACATGGTTTGCAAGTTGGTGACATAAAGGACACCGGTTCATCAGACCAAAGAATAGAAAATTAATAGGCAAATAGGCAAATCGAATGGGAGCCGGCGCAACTAACCTAAGATTAGGTATTGCGACCACAACCTGCTGTGATCCAGCCCTCGCACTGATGCCACACACGTCCGGCAATCCGCCATGACTCGCTCACACACCAATCTGACTCACCCCACTGTGGTCTTCGCCGCTGACATGCACTCGTTGGAAGTCTAGCTCGAGCTCTTTCATGTCTTTACCGTCCGACAGGCTTGCCGAGCTGCCGACTGCCGAGCTGTCTTGGGATACTGTCATTCTCTCCTCTTCCGCAGGTATGACGGAGTACTTAGGAGTATCTGCCTGCACACTGCAATAGTAGGGACAACCACTGGATCTCCTAAACCAACTAGTAGCGGCCATTTTGGAATAAAACTGATCCTGTACACGCGTCCCCCTCCACAATCCAACCACCTCTACCACAACTTTTCTAACTTCAAGCAATAAATCCACCCACTGGGCGACAGTTCATATAATGTCATCACTGTCAGTGCATTGCATCGGATCCAATTTTTGTTCTTGGCATCAGTTCGAGACTGGATTGAAGCCAGACTGATTACAAACTTTGAATGCGATTTCATTTAACAGCCAGATTAACCAATTTATGAATGACTGATGAGCAATAAAAAAAGCCCTACCCACTCGGATGGTTCTCACAATGGTTACATTCCTGACTGAAAATCTAAACAACACTGAATGCATTAGTGACATCAGCTCACATCACGATGTGTATGCTGAAATTGAGTTGCTATCTTTCAATGCATAAATTGCGGTTGTGTGAAGTTCACCCAATTTGTAACCAGTCAACACAAGCAGCTGGTTTGGGGCTGGTAAGGGGCATCTAAAGTTTATTTTTCCTGTTTTTTCTTCACCCGCTGACCATCTGGTAGTTACAACACACATTTTTACAGTTCAGTTTTTGGTTATTTTGACATAATCAAGACATGCGAAATCATTCGGATAAGGTTCACATCGGTTATTGGGATATGTTACAGTGTCCTCTCTAGGTTGGTGAGTTATCCACTGTGTTGGGTTATGGAAAGCTGATAGGTGACTTGTTAGAACAAACGATGCCAACAAGCTGTGTATGGAGGAAGGTTATATTGGGTGTAACCGATAAATTCTCACCTTTTCACACTGATACCATTCTGGTGTGCGGGGCCCTGGGTGTCATGGCCGTTGGCGGTTGGTCCATGGCACTGAGCATTACCTTTCCTACAGGCAAACACGCACGCATACTCAGAAGAATCGTGGACCTTCGGGTACACGGGACAAACGTGAGGGTTATTATCATAACCACAAGCTATGATCACTCGAAGCAGCGGATGTCACGCATGCCGGATATTACACAGCCAATGGTGAAATTTATGAGACAGAACAATCGATAAACTGTTTCTGAGACATTATCCAAACTAAACACACTGCCAACCTGTTCAAAGCAGCAGCAAACGTCTAGGTTGAGTTTAATTATAATAAAATGAGCTTTGAGCGAGCAATTAAACCCAAACTGAAAACAGCTCTTGGATAGTCGATCAGAGCAGTATATCGAATGTCTGAGTCTGTCCGGCGGAAACGAATATGAAGGGATTGTCAACTGAAAGATGTTCTGGGCACCGAACACCAATGCACCTACATGTATGTACTGACACCATGGATAGTTGCGTGCAGTGAGTTTTTCTCCAAGGCACTATAGAATGTCAATTGATAAATAGAAGATAATTTCTCTGGAATGCAATCTTTAAGAGAATACCAGGAGATCAGGGCACTCAGTACATAACACACAAAACCAGGCACATACTTCTGGTAAATTTGATTCTCTAGAAACTCTTTCTGCTGCTTCTGTTCGATCGGAAATTCAGGCAGCTCGAAGGGAGCACAAAGCTCATAGCGTGGACTCGGTGGCTCCATCTCGCTGATGTCAAGTGCGTTCCCGACCTTGCTATTTGACATCTGACGAAGCACCGTCAGTGCTTTCTAGAACACACATAGTCACGTAGAATCAACAAGGGCAGTCATTACAAATATATTTATACACTATCTTAAAGCCCTTTAGCCATACCATTAGACAAAACATGTAGAGTAGGGGTCCCTGATATCACTGAAATGAGGTTTTGAAACCAACAATGGTCATTCTGTCAGATACTGAACTAAATGGCAAAAAGCCAATTTTATTTCATAATTGTAGCAGTATAAGACCATTCAGCACACAGGTAGGTATTGCTGATATAATAAGATTAAATGCCCCGCTTAACTTCATGACTAAGACGTACCTGAAGATGTGTTCAACACGATATGAAGGACACTTGGTTTATTTCAACATTAAAAGGGATTGTTTTCTACTCTTCTATTGGATAACCACCAGCAGAAGCTGCTCAGTGATTGGCTAATGAAAGCATTCTTATTAGACAACCCAAACCAATATTGAGTACCCTTTGGTGGATTATAAATGATTGATCGCATTGAAAGATGTAGGTGATGTTTGTAAAGATGAAATGTCTACACAAAGAGTAGAAATGCCAACAGTTTTACCGATGATTACCCAACTTTTTAACTAGATTAGACCAGTTGGCTCAACTTTTTAACCAGACTAGACCAGCTTTTACCAGAGACAGGGGTGTTTCATAACATAAAAGCAATCAGGTACATCTTGTAGGTCAAGAAACTTCTATTGCAAAGGCCATCAACCAGCAATATCATTGACTCAATGTTATATTCAGGTTGACTACCATTAGTAGCCTACAAGCCAATGTCCCAACTCCTGCAAAAGCCTTAGCAGGATTCACAGAGCTGGAGAGGCAAACGAGCCCTGACCCCATACCATGTGATACTTTGTATTTTTTTCCTACTCCTCATCACCATTACCTATGGATTGGGGAATTCGTTAACCGAAAGACTATGTCAGAGCTCCGGAAGCCCAATGCCTTTCCTGTCGCCTGTAAACTGCAAACAAGTTGTGCATTGTCACCACTGAGCTATGACTGCTTCATTTCAATGTGATACAATACCATCATCCAATATGTGGAAAATGACGGGGATCTCATACCTATTCTGTTAGGG
>Ga0224511_10001179_pt1 | contig 15151 bp, 9 predicted proteins | sample SF_May12_sed_USG_2_FD_169988 | JGI IMG/M metagenome (GOLD analysis project Ga0224511, IMG submission 169988) | Sediment microbial communities from San Francisco Bay, California, United States - SF_May12_sed_USGS_8_1 | ecosystem: Environmental > Aquatic > Marine > Sediment | place: USA...
TGTGACGTATGACAATTTGAGACAGAGTCTTATGCTTATCCGACTATAGACAGAGTATCGCACTTATCCCTAGCTTTGTACTTTAGCCTGTTTCAATACAAGGCCAATACTTTTGTATAGATATGTTTATTTTTTTATTTATTTTAACATTGAAAATCCACAAATTCATGTGTCCACGAAAATGTCCATTGTCTTCACAGCACAAAATTTTATGCCCACAAAATTAAATTATTTTACTGTAAATGCCAAAGGAAAATACTCAATGCTCCGAAAAAATAAGTGCATTTCGTCCAGAAATCAAAAAGTATATTTCAATTATTTGTCTGTAAATTTTTTTAAATTGACATAATCACCTTTAAAGTATTATGTTACATTTCTTTATTTATTAATTGTGCAATACCATTCTAGAACAGTGGTAGAGTCTATTAAGTTATTTACCGAGTAATTCATTTTCTGAAAATTAGAAGAAGAAAAAATAATTTATTTTCAATCGAGGATACGTAAAGAAAAACAAGTTGTTACTCACCAAACATACGCAAATGCATGTTTGTTGGTGGATTAAATGATCCGCAAGCTAATAAAACTACTTTCTGTGGTGTTGACATTGCGATTATTTATTTTTCAGAACGAAAGTAGGCCTAACGATGCTTTTTCATTGCAGCTTCTCCAATTATAACGGGATTGCCTTAATTCCATGATCAACATTTCCATAAAACGCCATCAGGTTACATCGCACTAAATCAGACTTGCTGTAAAGGTTTTGCTTGCGCAATTCATTTCCCGCATTATTTTATAGTAAAAGCACAATGTTTGACACCAATAATAAATATGACCGATGAATTTTCTGATCTGTCACTATACATGAGTGGAAAGATGGGGCTAAAATTATAGCATTTGCAAGTTTAATGAAATTCTATGCTATTTAAGTAAAAAAAAAGATACCTTTGAATAGACACACTAGACCTTGAACCTCTAAAACCCGCAATTTTGTGTATACGGGGGATTTCGTGCAATTGCTAGCATGTACAGTTAGCTGATAAATATTGACATAACATTTTCAAATGAAATATTCCTTTGTCCTTACGTCTTTGTTGTGTAGGACCTAAATTAAAATTAAGTTTGTTTGCCCTTTACCGACCGACCCCAAAATCCCGCCGACTCAAAAAACATTTTATTTGAAAAAAAGTATTGGTGTTTTTTATCGGTCACGAACGTTCATCGTATTACTTTTAATATTATTTCTAACGAGGCAATTGCAGAAAACTTTACTTTTTGTAAAATATGTTTTAAACAAAATGTTGTTGCTTTTCTGATATTTTCGGGCCGGTCGGTAAAGGGCAAACAAACTTTATTTAAATTGAAAATAGCAATCAATTCTTAAACGTTACAATCGAGGTATTAAATACATTTCATGCAATACATTATTACATTAAGGTTTATGTGAAGCGTAGATTAAGATACAATATATTGTTGTCTATCAACTAAACATATTTTAATTGATTTTAAGACTAACCACCAACTAACTATCAATCTTATAGGTATAACAATAAATTGTTAACATGTCCTGTTAGTCTGTACTGTTGCCATATGTACATATTATTATGCAGCTAAGTATCGGCAATTGTAATTATTATTAATTTACAGACGGTGTTTGCACTAAGTCAAATATCAATTATGAAATAATTTACGAGTTAGCGTGGTGTACCGGTAATAACCAACGGCTTGGAGTTCTGGTGCGTAGGAATTAAACCATGAAGGCACTAGCACGAGAGGTTTGATAACAAGCTTCGGCACGACAAGCCATTGGTTATTACCACAATATACCACGCAAAAACGTAATTTATTTCGATTCTGCCATAAAACATCGTTCAGTTTAGTAAATTTATAACCGTACTATTTTCTGACGCGTAGCGTTATGTGAGCAATTTTTAACGTCACGTAAACAATTCTTGATGTCATTTCACTAACCTTCGTATATCGCGGTAACCCACGGAATGATTCTTTCTTGTGTCAATACGAGTGCCCACGCAGCCATGGTAGAATTATAATTATACACACTATGTGAATCCTCTGTTGCTATGCTCATTAATTATTACTCATTGACTAGTACAACATCATAATGATAATGATAACTATTGTTGATAGTTCCATGAATTAATAATTTTAATTTGAGTTCACGAGTTCAAGTTAAGTGGTACGTACAAAACAATGGTAAACAACGCGTTATTTGGCCAGTGTTTAATTCTGACGCCAGGAGGAAGGATGACCGTTTTAGCAGCAATAGCTCCGTGTGTGCTACTGACGGTGGCGTTATACCTTTGTTTTGGCACTGTCAGTGCATATGATATGGACGACGTAAAGGCGCTAAAAACAAAACTTTTCACAACAGACGGATACGATGCTGAAATTCGACCAATAAAGAACCAGAGCGGAAAGGTTCAAGTGGAAATAGTGTCCTACTTAAACAGTAAGATTTGTTTGTGTGAATTGCGGTAAGCGTTGTCGCGCGCGAGTGGTGTGCACGTGCGTGCATATGTCTAACGTTATGTTACCGAAATCAACACACACACACACACACCTCACAGATTAAATATAATAAGATAAAAATGGATAGGAGCATATTTTTATAATGTCAAGTAAAACTGTTACATGCCATACTAATATCTAGTTGTACCTAGTCATCTGTCAACTATATGGACTTTTATTATGACTATTACAGCAAGTTTACATGTTTAACATCACAATGCTAATGAAAACAAAAAATAGCCGAACAATATTTTGGGTTCGAGTTCGATCTAATCCGAGCTCTTCGACAAAACAGACGAGTACCGCAGTGAGTTCTGCCTTGCGTTCAGTAAACACGAACGTTAGCCAATCAAACAGGTTAACGACTCGTTTGCCGAAGACGCTCAAATGCATCTTTGTTCGCTAGACTACGAGGGTCCAACTCGGTCACACGATAGAAAGATGCATGTTGAGGTTTTGTCACTGAAGCCTGTCTATACAGTCACTGTTTATTTCTGAGAATCGTGGATGTCAACCAGTTTAAGCTGAAAAAAATAGTTTTTAATTAATATTTTAACAGTATACCTCAACAAATTTGAACCTCTTATTAGCTGGTAAGTTATTTATTCACTACATAATTTGTTATTAAGATATAATTAAGGATGTGTGCTCTAAAAGCTAAACATAATAAATAATCAACTATTTACTTGTTAAATATGTTCAACAACTATGAAAATAGGTAAACTGTGCAACTAAAGTCAAAGTCTTTAGTTATTGCCATTTAGTTATACAAGTATTTATTAGATTTAGAGACAGTATTTCGTTGTTTAGTACATATATTTAAAGATCTTAACTTGTTTGGTTCAGTCTGCTATTTGTTATTACTTGTCACTGTTTTTGTGACAATAGTGAATCTAATGTCACGTATGTGTGTCGATAGGGTCAGGGTTTGCTGCCATTAAACATGGACGCTTCAGAGGTTTCATTCATCGAAGAATCATCTTTTATCGATGAAATAGACGTATCTTCCAACCTGGAGTGTTCAATGAATGAATGACTCCTGTATTGCTTGCGATACTATCAAAGCCTTGTGTTATTTTACGTTTTATTCATGTACATGTAATTGACTTCCATTGTCAAAGCCTTAGAAAATTTTAAATAATAACAAACGTTTCCCTAACTGGATTTCTATTGTTTATTGTCAAAAGGCAACAGGTGTGTCACTAAACTGATGAAAAGGACCTAATATGTCTGATGAAACTTAATTGGCTGGATGGGACTCATGGTAACAAAAACAAGTATACTTTCATCACACAGATTTCACTCATTTATCAAATCTGTAACAACGAACTCTTAGACAGGAGCAAGGGTAAAACAAATAAAGAATGGTAATGTGTTACATCTCAAAGCATCAGGAGTTTACAACTTTATTTAGGTGTTTACTGTATATTGATGTGTACAAACGTTCAAAGGCGATAACTACAACAATGAATGTATATGGACACTTCATTTTCCATATGATAACTTTACACATACAACTTCAATATAAGTTAATATAGTATGAAATGAAATAGTACATGTATATGAAAACATACGTATGATAATTCTAACAAATGTTTATATGAGTCAATAGAGATGACACTAGTTTCGTTCATACTAATCCATCCCAGTACAACAATAATGCTACTTAGTTACACAAATGAATCATAAAAAACAATGTTGTACATTGTACTGTATTGCACACCTAATATTAGACAACATATCATTCAAAATATAACACGGTTCTTGTTGCTTACTTAAATACATGTATGTTAATCTAAAGAAGTTAAGACTGTATTAAATAAAATACTGAAATTTAAGTACAATGGGTATAATATTATTCATATGTGTAGTCAGTATACAACATGTTAAAAGCTGACGAACATCATTATGTTAATTTCATTGGTAACATTAAGTTAGATATACATTTGTGTAATTATTACTGTTTTGTCCTATGTTATTTAGCACTACACCGCAAATGGTTCTATTACGTAAAACATTGAAGTTCTTGAGGAGAAGCGCTCATAAATGCGTGCAATGTTTCACTTTAAATAACGTTTTAAGTAAAGCATACATGAGGTACTTTTGAAGAGAGAAATGCATAAAACATACATTTAATTTTCATGTTAAGTTTTACAGTAACATCTATATTATTGATAAGCAAGTCATGGTCGTTAGCTGTTTACGTAGTATCTATGTATTTGTACTGTTGTTAAATTTCTGTAAGGCCATGCCGTATATGAGGATGTATCTTTGACGAATCCATACGGTGGTGTTCTCGGATAGGCCGTGTTCCTGTTGCGGGCTCGTCGACGGTTGGTATTCGGCAGCAACATGCCGTACGGCTTCTGTAGGCCCTTTGAACTGCAGATGTCAGTATTTGCATCTGGCTGTGTTTACCTGCAAAAAATACATCGTCGTACAATTTGTGACATTGCAAATGCTATCGTCACAAAAATCGTGACCTTCGAGAAATAAACCGTGACATGCATAGAATGTTTGCTTTTACTGATTTGTGCATTATCTGTCATACTGATGCATTATAATTGCAAATGAACAATTTGCATTGTTGAACAAGAGTATATCAATAAATACCTTTTATTTAACCAGTTTATCAAATAAACACTAGTATATTAGTTTAAACCCAAACAGCGTCTGCTATAACAATTTATTGCGCCCAAAACGTCGTTATATGACATAAGTCTAAATATGCTTTAAGCATACATTATGGGGTTACTATATTTAAAAACAATTATATCGTTTCTTACCATTTTGATTGATGCGACATGTGTCTAGAAAGACGAATCTCGTATAAAACAGTGACTCTATAGACAGGCTTCAGTGACTGTACTCAACAGGCATCTTTCTATCGTGTGACCGAGTTGCAACCCCGTGTAGACGTATCTCGTAAGTTAGCGACTGTTAGCTAACGTTTGCGGTGAACGGTGCGTTCAGTCACAGGTGTTGCCAAACGTTCTCGGTCGTTTGCGAACATAAGTGCTTACTAAACTCACTGCAGAACTCACTGCTGTAAGTAGAATTATCGTTAAAATAATGAACAAATTAAGAAATTTACGACATTTACTTATGCAGTAATTACCACCAACAATAAAATAAATATTTTCCTATGTTTGCTTTCAAACTATGACACATCAGCTTAAATCATTTACTTTTAATATTATATCGGTAGATCATGCGATTAATATAATAAAAGACTTGACATAAATACTGTTTCTATACCCACTACTGTAAACAAGGCGACTTTGATGAAATGTATAACCTTATATATTCAAAGGCACATTAATCAAATGTACATGTATTTTATTTGTAGAAAATGCAGTCTTGTGCTTACTTTCTTCTTTTGTAATTTCAGCCATTGTCAGCTTCGATGAACAAAACGAAATTTTGAAGGTAAAAAGAACAATTTGCAAAGGAGGGGAGGTAATGTAATATGCGTCCAGAATAATATTGTAAAACTTAATCAGGAAACTATGGATCGAATCTTTTTCATCAAAGAAGTTTGATATTCATTTTTAAGAAAAAGGGCATACTTTTAACTCTATGCTGCTTGTTGACCTACATGTAGAAACGTTGTATATTCAAATTTTCGGTAATGCTGGGTAACTACATGTACATAAACTAATTTGCTTACGAACCGAAATGGAATTACTATACCAGACTAAATAATATGATGATCTTTGTTTCTGATGTACATGTATATCATACAAATTATATGATAATCTTTGTTTCTCTTGTATACCAGACTTCAGGGTATTTCTGGGTTTGGTGGGTAGACGAATCCTTAGTGTGGAATAGTTCTGACTACAACGGTCTGGAGGAGATATATGTTGTGAGTATGTTTTTCTAATACGTTTTTCGTAGAGAATAATACAAGGGTGGTCGGGTGGAAGTGGGTTGGGGGTGGCGAATGTTGTTAATTGTCCGCCAAATATAAAATGTCCGAGGTCATTTTACTTCAAGCGGGGCTATTTAACAATTGCCAACGGCAACCCTTTTACTGTTCTATATAATACATATACCCTAAATAATGGTGAAACTACTTTGAATGTTTGCAAGAAAGTTTCACAACATTTGACCAAAGTGACGAAATTTTACTTACATTATGTACCTCGATAACGGTAGTTAAAAAGGCATTTTCAATACAAAAAGCTGTCGAAAACGAAAACAAAGTGCACAACAATTTAGTATTGAACACTCAACTGTTATTCCGTCTCATTAGATTATTTTTCTTTGAATTACATGTATTTATCATTATCCTATTTTAGGTGACATGCACACGTTGATAAAACTATTGTCTTCGCTTGGTTGTTTTTTGTGTGCACCGACAAGAATTATCGATTAATGTTATCATTGAAGCTTGCAACGTTTGCATAAATTTAAATGACTATAGAAGTTTACTTCCTTTGGTAAACCATATTTTTGGCTTGCCGTTCACGGTATTGTTTTTCAAAGGTATTTCCGGTTTGAAATTTCCCTGCTTTCTATTTTATGCATGCTAATTGCCCGAATGGAGATAGGAACCAGTCGAGTTTCGGGCAATTCCGATATTATTACGTAAACTACCGAACATTTGCTAGACGGTAATGGCCGAGTTGTTCTAATTATGATGATGTAATGCTATTTTTAGCGGAATGTATTCGCATCTTCACAACATGGCAAGCCATTCCTTTTAAAAGGAAATTTTATATCAACTGATATTAGTTGTGCGGTGTTTTTTTGTGTTATTTTTGCGAGATGCTTTTGTCTAAATTTGCACGAATATTAAGTGTCTTTTTAGGACGTCCGTTTAATTTGCTTTTAAAGTTAAACGTGTCCATTTCCAAGTGTTATATACTTAACGATCAGTGGCGGGTCCAGGATTTGACCGGGGGAGGGGATGTGGTGGGGGCGCTGAGTGACCCCCCCATACAGGACCCGCTAACTAGTGTCTATGATTTGTGTTTGTGGTTTGGTATTTTAGTTTGTAAACAATTGTATTCATTTACGCACTTTGAACCAGAGGTGCTTTTTCAATTTTTTCCCCATTTTCATATCAGATCCAGCGACTACCATTTTGTTATGGCGTCAGTGTGTTGTTTAAATCAATAATTCAAAACTTGCTTTTGTTAACTGTACATACACATGTGATTGAGAGTTTTTTATTTACAGCCAGTGATAATTTTTGGTCTGCGTTTTGCGTTTTTCACACACATTTCTGGGAAAAAACGCACAGTTTCAAAATATGTGCGCTAAAAAAAGGCAATGATTTTCGACAACTAAAAAGAAGTAATTTCAGAGTGGAGAAGTGCAAAACAGAGGAGAAATTATCAAAGTTCTTGAATAACATGGTTACATGGCCTATAAGAGTCCTGTGACTTCTATGAGGGATTGTGTTATAAAAAGAAAGTTTATGTAAAACATGAATACCGGTAGTTTTTGTTTTGATAAAATGCATATGCTTTATAATCAAAATTAATCATGTGTGAAGTCGTGTCAAAACATTGCTTTTTTAAAAAACATTTTTTCCCCCAAAACCCATTGTTTTCCCATAAAACCCATTGTTTTTCAACATGTGCACTTTTTTATCCCATTGTTTTGAAACGAAAAATTATCACTGTTTACAGCTAACCTTTGATGAGTATTGTGTTTTAACGTTTTTTAAAGTAACACTATAATCATATCCGTTTTAAATGAATATGCATTAATATTTAAAGACAAATGTAATGAAGGCCTTGTTTGAGCAGCTGAACGCTCGAATATTTTTTGTTGAAATACAAGATTGCAACTTTTGTTATTCATCTTTTATGTACAACGCATTTACAGACATCTGGCAATCATACAACGAATCACGGACAAATCCCTTCCCGGACGAATCCCCTCCCGTCATTGTTGCCACCCCGAATAGTTTCCTCCCGTCAAGTAACACACATAACACATTTGCAAGGGAGGGGATGTGTCCGGGGTGGTAAAGGATGGGAGGGGATATTTCCGGGGGGTAAAGTATGGGAGGGGATATGTCCGGGGTGGAAACATGTCCAAACATAAATGACAATCATAGTAACTGTCATCAAATTCAGACAACACAAAATCCGTTGTCATAGTCAGTAAACACACAGTACGATTTTCTGGAAAGTTAAAAAAGGCAAAAAACATCGTCACGAACGTTTCTTGTGACAGAGTAACATTTAAATTGTCTCAAACATTTGCTGTATCTGGAACTTAAATATGAGTTCTTACAATAATATTTTAAAGCAAGTTAAAAACTCTCGCCACACTTAGTAAATGTATAGATCGTGCTAAACTCACTGGATCAAATCGTGATGACATTTAACAAGATAGCAACATTATTGCTTTAAATATGTCTTCCTTACACGCAATGAAAATACGCATATCGTGTGTTTTAATAAATAGTCTAATCTATTAAACCATTACTTTTCCAGCCACAAAACAATGTTTGGAGACCAGATTTTACGCTCATCAATGGTGTTAGAAAGTTTGATGGCCTGGGTTCACCACATCTGAAAATAACCGCCGAATATAGGGGTTGGATGAACTGGTACCCCCATCAGGTAACATGTGTTTTTAAAGTTTCAAAAATTAAAAAAACAGTATTTCACAGATAATCATTATCAATAAAATGCTTCTTTAAATGTTATTTAAATTCCTCGTTTAACATGTGAAACAAATACGCGCGTCCTCTGGACCAGGAAGGATTTCCCGGTTTATTAATATAACGGAATTCCCTTCGCCGCGCACCTTGTTAGAGTCAAAATAACGGCGCTCGTTTATGGGTCATTCTAATTTTAGAACAATGTTTACAAAATAAAGCGTTGGAACGGTTTAAATTTTTTCCAAAAAATGTGCAATTACAATTCTATGCTGACAGTGTTTTGAGTGAGAAACGTATCACATATCTAGTTAAATGTAACTTTTATTTAATGTGTTCATTTCAACCAAGGCTGGGATAAGAGCTTCAAGCTCTGGTGTCCACTTTAGATACAACTTTGTAATGTATAATATAATCCGGAATCTAACAATTATAGCTGTACAATATGCACCGAGTTTAAGATTTGTAGCACGATATACAGTTTATCAAGATATCTAACGAAACACAATAATAAATGGTTAGTTAACCAACTGTCAATCATGATCATTTATAACAGTACGGTAGTATGATCAATTTTAATCCAATGGATTAGGTTATGTCAGGTTACAATCTGACCTAGTAAATACAAAGGAAAGCGTACTTCCTGTTTGTGAAAAACCTTATCACACGAACAAATGTATAGTACAGAAAGCGGAGGAGTTCTTTGTTTTGCGGAATACTAGTAATCATTGTGTTTACATGACGTTTATTCTCACCCAACAAAAGGTGTTGGAGACGACCTGCACACTTGACGTTTCTTGGTTCCCCTTCGACACGCAGAAATGTACCATCATTCTTTCCATTTGGAGCTATGAATCAGTTACAGTAGAAATTAGTAGGTGAGGCAGAATATTTTGTCAATAAATGGTCAAAGGGCTAGGTTAACTAACTAACAATTTCTGCCCTGCCAACATTGAAAAAATCATTTTACAAAGAGCATCAAAATGTTTCAATTATTACAAAATATAACTTATTTACTGTAAATAAATTGATTTTAAAAACTCCAAAAAGTATCCTGCATCAAAAAATACTTGACTTTTAGCTATGCACTATTGTCAAAATAGCCTATTTTCTTCCTTTTTACGAAGTTTTTGCTTAAAAAACATCAATAAACGTTTTTGTTAACCATGAAGAACCAATAGAGACACCGCCATATTTTATTATTATCTTTATTTTATCTATAATTATAATCATTCCCTTAAAAGGTCTTTGTGTCTCTTTTGGTTCTTCTTATTTAAATTTAAGCAAAAACATCGTAAAAAGGCAAAAAATGGGCAATTTTGACACAAGTGCATAGCTAAAAATCAAGATTTTTTTATACAAGATACTTTCTAGAGTTGTAAAAATCCATTTACTTACAGAAAATAAGTTATATTTTGTAACCATTGTAATATTTCGAAGCTGTTTGTAAAATAAGTTTTTTCCATATTGGCAGGGCAGAAATTGATAGTTAATGAACCTAGCCCAAATTTAAACTTTGTATTCCAGTGCTTAGTACAAACATGAAGCTGTTTAATTTGACAGATGTTTCATACACATGTAAAAGTGTCGAGTTTGTGTATGTATAATTGTTTGAGTACGATGGTAACAAATACTCACAACATAGATCTCCTCCAGTATGTCACTAAAACTGTCTGGTAGAAAAACAATCTTTTACGAAGGTACGTCTATTCCATCGCATCTTTATTGTTTGAAGTAATAAATCCAAATGAATATAGCACTCGACCTACAAGTAATTTAATGATCCTTTTTATCCATACAAGCATAAAGGGTTAGCCGCATAAGCCATAGTGTTACCAAAAGTTGAGCGTAGTTTACCGTACTTGGTCTACTTGAAGGGGAGGTCACACTAATGGTTAAGCACGTAGTTATACGTAGTTCGTTTTAAACGTACTTATACGTAGTGACACGTACTCAAACGTAGACTTACTACGGTTAAGTAGTTCGAAGTACGTGAACAACTTACGCGTTATGTGTTAGTATTCATGCATAACGCTTATTTCAGTCATTTTTCTGCGAACTTCTGTCAACTATAGGTTATATAATGGCTGCAACGGTTTTACTTCAGTTAACATACACTAAGACTTATTACGGCTAGTGTGACCAGGCCTTCATCTCGGACAAACATTGTCGCATGTACCTACGACACAAAAGGAGTATTTTGTAAACAAGTTAGACACTTGTTGGAGGGCGTTGCCTTCGCGTTATGTCAATTACGTTAGTGCGTCTACGCTTTCTTGTTCTTATCTTACTATGAATAACAATGTAATATATTGGTTGATATGAGAAACGCCTTTCACCGTCTATCTTACATCAACAGATACATTTAATAGTTTAAAATGTTCTAAACACTTATTGTGCTAAACAACAAATATATAATATTTAGCATGCTGTCGAAAAACTAATTAAACAACTGCCAGATGATGCAACTGACAATCTTCTGTTTTGCCATTTTCAGTAACGACTCGTACGTTAATTTTGAAAATTACGAAGAAAACAGTGTGTGGGAAATGATAGATGCAAGATGTGTAGTGGATGTACCGGACGGAACGCCTACAGTCCTTATGGAATATACTTTAAAGCGGAAACCTAGCTATTACATATTTAACATTATAATTCCTGTCGTTGTGCTCGGATTGCTGGACGTGTTTGCCTTTGTGTTACCTGTTAGTTCAGGAGAGCGGGATGGCTTCACTATCACAGTGTTCTTGACATTTGCTATTTTCCTTACTATTATCAACTCTGCACTTCCTGTAAACTCTGAAAACGTCTGTTTACTCTCGGTGTATCTGATGGCGATGACAATTTTAAGTGTACTTGTCGTTATAGTGTCTCTGTTCCAAATTCGGTTGGCATCACGAGGAGACGGGAAGGCAATTGGAAGTGTGTACATGTTTCTTTACCACTCAAGTATGAAACTACAATGCCGTCGTTCGAAAGTAGGTTCAACCGATACTTCCTCTGTAAAGTCGTTCCACGAGAAAGAGATGAGGTATGACGAGACTCAGGTCCCGTCATGGAACGATGTTGTCAATGCTCTGGACTATATCTTTTTCTGGATAAGTGCTATATCCGTCTTTCTCGTGACAGCAGTGATCTTTGCTATTGCTGGTTCCCATTAAAATTGAACTCGTTGTGTTCCGCGTTACTTATGTGGACACACATATGCAGCGTTTAAAAGTGAGTTAATAAAATGAATTCTGAAAAATAATTCTAAATTCTGAAAAGGGAAACGCCTTCAGGAATCATAACCTGCAAGGGGAAAATGGCATCCTCGGTTTTATTGAAACTGTTCATCAATGGTAATGAAAGATGCTACACCACTGAAGCCCCCTAGCGCATGAGCGGAACTGTGTTTTAAAGTGTAAACAACATAAATCTTTGATCCCAGAAAATCAGAAAAAACACCTTTTTACAACCATTTGCTGTGTCGTTGTTTACCTTTTTCATATTATAAACACAAATAAACAAATAGGACTCAGTTAACATTAAACGGTAGACAATATTTTTCTTTCTATTATACATGTATGTTTCTCTATTAGATGTAAATATTACTTCCCGTTTTATGTTATTAAAACAGAAATATAAATAACAATTATATAACAGGTTTACAACTCTATCCTGCTTAAAGGTCCAAATCAAATATGTACAAGTTGTAAGTTTGCAATATCTATTGACAAACAAAAACAAATCCATTTTTTTGTAATGATGAAGCTTTTTTTTTAAAGAAGTTTTTCAATTACTGAACGAAATGTACCTATTACAGCATAACATTGCAATTTTGACTGTAGCATATACTGTTCATTAAGAAATGCTGTAAATTCGTTGTATTTGTTTTTCTCTGGATCGATACTAATTGGAAAGAATGTTAAGTGACCAACGCTGACAGGGATTTTCATTTATAAATAGATATGTCACTTACATTTCTTGGGGAAAAGGTGCGAAGTAGGTAAGGCGCTCGCCTAGCGTTTGGAGTCCTTCGGTCGATTTTTTAAATTTTAGATATATATATCGTATGATAATGGCAGAATGTGTTGTTTTGTTTTTCACATTTTTTACATTCCCATGATAGATATATTGTATGTTTGTATGTATAAAAAAGTGTTAATTTGCATTAAAAAATTCGAAACACTTTATCTCAAATTATGCACAAAGCTGCTTTAATACATACTAACTTGTCATGTTATGTTCAATAAAAGTTCAAAGGAAACACCAGACTCTTCCCTGGTACCGGTAAAAGGTTGTTATAAGGACAAATGGATGATATGTATCGCTAAAATGTGTTCAAATACAAACTAGTTTTGATTTTAAATTTATGTACCAGGTAAAGTGCGGCGTGGGTTGTGATTGTGATTTATGTTATGTATATAATAAAGTGCGGAGTGGGATTGTGATTGTGATTTATGTTATGTAAATAATAAAGTGCGGAGTGGGATTGTGATTTTGCACATGGTAAAGTGCGGAGTGGGAATGTGATTTATGTATATGATAAAGTGCGGAGTGGGATTGTGATTTTGTACATGGTAAAGTGCGGAGTGGGATTGTGATTGTGATTTTGTACATGGTAAAGTACGGAGTGGGATTGTGATTTTGTACATGGTAAAGTGCGGAGTGGGGTTGTGATTTTGCACATGGTAAAGTACGGAGTGGGATTGTGATTGTGATTTTGTACATGGTAAAGTACGGAGTGGGATTGTGATTTTGTACATGGTAAAGTGCGGAGTGGGATTGTGATTTTGCACATGGTAAAGTACGGAGTGGGATTGTGATTTTGCACATAGTAAAGTGCGGAGTGGGATTGTGATTTTGCACATGGTAAAGTACGGAGTGGGATTGCGATTTTGCACATAGTAAAGTACGGAGTGGGATTGTGATTTTGTACATGGTAAAGTGCGCAGTGGGTTGTGATTGCGATATTGTTTGTTGGTTATATCACGTCTTTGTAGTGAATTTGCTGTATTGTGTGCGTTTCATAAAATAAATGGTTTTAAAATGGTTTTGCTTTGGGCGATTGAAAGCGAATTCTTTGATGGCATTCAGAATTCGTTTCGGAAACGGATTTTAATACAGAACTTTATATGCTATAGTGGTTTAAACATTTGGAAAATAAAATTCAGTGAGCTAAGTAAAAGGGATTCAAACGCTACAGAATTCAACCCCAAAATGGCTGATTTTAATAGGTGGAAATTTCAACAGTCGATTACGCTGTTATTAAGTACAAAAATATCGTACTTTTTCCCAGTGCAATACAGGACAGGTGGTAAGTTGTGGGCCCAATAAAAGAAACTAACAATTTGTATGCCCCGACGCCGAATGGGTATGTCCGAGTGCGTCTTTCAATTAACGCACCCCTCCCAATTTCTCTCACGCCACCGTAATCCTTTTCACCCACAACGAATAAAAAAAGTTGGAAATAAACCATAAATAACCATAAATAACATTATTCTAAGAATATGCTGCAAACATATCAAAAGAAATAAATTCATCATTGACTTAATGGGAATACACATCTGACCTTATTTCTCACAGCTTTCATTGTCAAAAACCACGGCATAAACTTCCTTGCCGTAAATCACAGTACGTTATAGGTTTTATATAAACTAAAATTTAGTTTTGTAAAACATTCTATACTTCCTGTTTGCTTTAAAAACCTTCTATTCAGTGTAGTATACACAATGAAAATTTGCACATACAAACTGAATACAAACACATTTCTCAATTTATATTTTGACGACAAATATAGGAGTCTAGCATGCTCCATATTTTTATTTGAGTAGTTCATACAGTACAACGTGGACACTAATTTAAAAGAGATAATTTACATATTCAACGACAAGGTACGTAAATTGTTTGTTTGTTTAGTTTAATTTTATAGATCAGTTACCAAGCAATTTATTTTACTTTTTATTTGTATATTCAATAACACGCATGTACAAAGGACAGATAATAAATGGTGGATAT
>Ga0224511_10001180_pt1 | contig 15136 bp, 8 predicted proteins | sample SF_May12_sed_USG_2_FD_169988 | JGI IMG/M metagenome (GOLD analysis project Ga0224511, IMG submission 169988) | Sediment microbial communities from San Francisco Bay, California, United States - SF_May12_sed_USGS_8_1 | ecosystem: Environmental > Aquatic > Marine > Sediment | place: USA...
GACTAAATAAAATCGTCAGCGGCAATGGATTCGTCCTCGAGACAAGTTTTTATTTATAGATTATGTAAGCTATCTATTGCTTCGAATTTACAAGTGTGCGTTGGTTAATTGAAATAAACAATTAGTGATACTTCATGACGAGTGCTTTCTAACAATATTATTCAACTTACACCAATAGGATGGTACGAAAACTGTACGAAATAGCACATTGCCTAAATATCCCCAGAATATACGAATAACTGAATCTGTTTCGCTCCGCTGTTACAAATTAGAAACTTTAAACCAGTCTTAGGGTTTGTAAAGAGTGTCAATTAAAGCATGATGGATGTCTTTGATGAAAATATTTCATTTGTTTTACATTTGACATGTGTTACTTCCTTGTAAACACTTCTTGTTGTTTTCTTTTTTGGTGCACGTGCACCGATTGCAAAGTTTAAAATTCTTAATTGCCTAATACATTTAAAATGGAAACTAAAAACGCGTTTCAATCGACAGAAACTACTTTCATGTGTTATTCTGTGATCAATAATAATTGGTTTATGTTAAAAAACTTATACTAATAATGGTATATAGCACTGTACAAATTATGTTCGAATGTTGTTATCAGTCTTACTTTAGTAAGTCAATCCAATACGAGTTGCGCCGCCTGTTGTATCTCAAAAATATTCATACGCATCTAAATTTCATGTAAATAATCGATTGCGTTTGATAACGTTCGAAAAATGCGTGATTTCTGTCTTGTGTGCTACAGCAAAAGTTATGGTGCTTGTACATCCCAGAAGTTCATAAATGTATTATATTTCAGAAGAGAATTTGTTGATCGATACCACTCGAAAACACTTATAAAAGTGATAACTTCTAGAATTGTTTACGTGCGTTTAATCTAAAAATGATATTATTTCACGCGTACAGCAATTTTGTCCGTTCTATTTCACTTTTAGCGGTGGCGGCGTCCCCCATTTGCTTGTCTAGACCATAACTTCTCTTCTTTAGTTCAATCGACACCAAACCTGATTTGCATGTTTCTTGTAATCAGATGAAGTGCAGAGTAAAAGAACCATTACACGCCATTGTGCATTTTAGAGTTAATGCTCTTTTATTATTTTACCTACATGTATACAGGCCATTTTGCCACGGTGCCCTACATTGTTTAAAACATTCTTTCTTTGAACATCTCTTCAAATTATATTGTAACGGTCATAACTCCTTTTTAGTTATACTCACTTCATTTTGATATTTTAAAATATTTAAATACTAAATTATGAATACACATACAATACGAATGTTCTGTTTTTAGTATTAGCATTTACATTTTTCGTTTGACAGTTTCGGTCGTTACTTTAAATGCTAGTCCAGAGAAATAATTTAGCTTCTTTAGTAAAATTGTCTCCAAACTTGGAAAAAGAATGAGTGAAGAGGTAAACTAAACTATGCATTGGGTAAGTTACGGTGTTTGCCATTATACATGTTGTGCTTGTAAAAGTCATATCTCCTTCATCTTTAGTAGTCTTTACGAAAGTGTGGCGTGATAAACATATTTTAATAGTTGAACACATATATACTGCTTTTTTATAATGTTTGCCAATATCTCTAGTACATGGTGTTTGCCGGAACATACTTTTGTCATCTTGAGATTAATCGATGCATGTTTCTTGCAATCAGGCGAAGTGCAGTGTTGATAAACCATAGCCTTACAATGTGCAGTTTTAGAGTTCTTGTTCTTTGAGTGTTCTTTTTATATGTGTGCGTGTACGGGTAATAACGACTTAGTTAGTTAGAATATAACTTTACACGGTATTTGTAGATTGATTGTTCGTTAAATAAATTTGCGTATTGTGTTTATAACGCCTTAATTTGTTTGAGTAATTTTTAAAAAATACTTTTTCTCTTTTGAGTTTTTATTTCTTTGAAAACAGTACACAAAACATGGAAATTGAATTCATGTAGAAGTACAAAATCAAGAAAGATGAATTTCAAAGTGCTTTTAGATGGAAATTAGTAGCTGTAGGAAAGTGGAAACACGTGATAGAGACTAGTACTATATTTAAGAGGTTTACATTGTTGGTGCTTTAACATGTGTCCAGTAAAATGTGTCCAAATATGTTGTATATGTTGATATTCCAAGAACATAAAATGCAGACAAGTGTTTGCACGTTTATCTAAAGATAAAGTCGTATTAAACTGCAGGTAAAATATAACTGTCTCACGATATTTTGTTTTAATGTTATATTATGTCTGTTTCATATATCTAAGTATCTGGGTCATGTACCGTCAAAATTCATCAACAACAAGGTCAGGGTAAGCCAGCTTAAATTATCTATGCATGTTCAAAATAAAAACCAGGAACTCCAAGGTCTATATTCAGTTTCAACATTATAAACGGGAACCTATACAAAGGTCAGTGCTATATTGAAATCACGGATGTATCCAATGACAAGTATGTCCTTAACAGATCTATTTCAGACAAACGCTCATTATCCTGTCGATGTAAGCAATCTGGGGGACAGACGACAACAATAATCATATACGTCACCCGTGCCGTCTACATATAAAGATCGTATGAATTACCTTGAATAAAAAAGTTTTAAAAACATTACTGAAATAAACAAATGCACCTGCTTGGTAGAACCATGGCTTATTGTGTTATATTGTATTTATGCATTATGTTTATGCCTCTCATTGGAATGATTGAACACATTATCATGCAATTGTTTGTACAAAATATGTTGGTGGAAATATTAACTATTTCTATATAAGCATTGTAAAGTATATTAATTATTTGACCAACATAAACAAAATACGACAGTTTGTTGTATGGTTGTTCATACTCAAGTTCAGGTACCTATATTCGTGAAAGAACATATAAATCATCGGTTTTTTGTGGACAAACTTCGCTCCTTTAATGGTTTTAATACTCGTTCAGTAAACCATCTTTTACGACGCACTTTATCATGGATTCAGCGTGTTTGTTATGGCACAGTGATTCATTAGACTTCCATGTATGGGTGTTTTTACGTGTTTGTCTCTTTAATAAGGTGGTAGGGATATGTTAAAGTTTTTGATTAAGTTATGCATATGAAATAATTTTGTTTCAAGGGCTGTTTCGACCCTGATGATGTTAATTCTTAAAGTGTTTATTATTATGCAAGTATTTGCTTACTAGCAATGACATATGCGGTGACCAAGAAAGGCATTATTGACCGAGGCGATATCAGTGCTTGATATTCCTTTTCATGAAACCTAAGGTCGAACCTGAGAACAATACCCTTCTACAAGGGCACCTTAGAATTTTGAGACACTGGCAGACATATAAAACTGACATCGTTCATCAGATTGCAATGTGTAACAGAGCCAAACGAATCGTGGAATCTCGTTAATTAACGTCACAATTACTTTATCATTGCAGCATCACTGTGGAGGATTACTTCTTCCTTGTGCACGTCGTAAATCGATATCAGTCACCTGTTTTGACAGTGAACGTCAGTTGTTGCATTACAAGTATGTCTCGTACACTCCAGTGTTAATGTTATGGCCTGTGATATAGAGATGTTGTATCATACTCTACCATTTGACCATCGTGAATGATATACAACTTCATTGCACGACAATTTTGTCTCTATCTTATATAGTGTGATGTTTCGACGGAGCAGAAGTAATTAGTCTGCCAAAATGGTAAACATGGTAAACTTGGACACAATTTAACGAAATCAATGATAAGTTCTGGACTTGATTCACACTATAATCTTAAGACGGCGCATTCCTTTTCGTATTAAAACACGTATGTCTGATCATGTCATGTTATTGATAAAACAATCTTAGATAATTTATTTAGCATATATTATTATGATTATATATATATTAGTTTAACAATTGCTTAAAAATGCATATTAAGTGAGATCTTTATGTCTGACATATTATGTTACTGAGAAGGAGAATATTGCGTCGCAAACATCAGTCAGGCACAAGTACTGCTCTGTGTTATCGGACAAATCAATGCGTCTGAAATCACTACTTTTTGTCATCTATAGTGTGTGCTTTCTAGACGTATGTTTTACCAATTGTCGCGGTATTGCATTTTGTGTTCATTCTTTTTACGTTAAGTAGCCACCATTTATTAAGTATTTACAATAAATAGATCAGACATATCCCTTTAAATAGTTAGTATTAGAAGGATTGAACTATTTGTTTCTTAACAGGTCATTGTGTACCACATAATGAATTTGAAGCAGAAACACCTAAAATGAAAATATAGAACGGAAATAACAGGTCATGCTTATGTTACAAAACGTGTAACCAATAAAACAAAAAAGAGTTTACATAATAAATAATTATATGTCCTTCTTTTAAGATATATCTTCTTTATGAAATGTACTGGACTTGTCAGTATACCCATCCCTTTTAGAATAGGTAATAACAATAATAGAAAGTATTAACATCAACAAGTCATTGCTTGTCATCGCCAAATCAAGTATAACTATTGTCGCCAGTGTGCATGTGATATATACACAAGCACATATTATCACGTTTAGGTGAGGCTGACGCATGGATATTTTCCAAGTAAGTTTACTGAAATTAATCAATTAGCATACTTCAATATTTTCTTTAGGTAAAAAATCTATAAAATGTTATTCCTGATTTAGCCACGTATGTCTTGATGTGCTCTTTTGCAATATATAAACATGTCAAATAAGCTTGTAAATAATATTGGTGATAATATACATATCCTGCATTTTAAATAATGTAAGGTAAAGTGCTACTAAGCACGTCGTAAGGCCCGGAAATGTAGAATAATTACCAATATGGCGTATTTCCAAATGTAGTTATACTTATAATAATTCAAACACATGTTTGACGTCAGTAAAGTAAATTACTTCTGTAATAATTATTGACGAATGCAAACCTCCGGAGTTTAGCTTTAAAACCCCATTTGACACAGCATGACAAATTACATTTCTCTGAAAATAGAAAATTTACATTGATAAGAAAATATAACAGACATTGATATAACAACAGTAAAATGCCAATAGAATTAAACCCCAAATTTCCGTAGGGACGACACTGACGGTATTTCACTCCGACACTCCTTAACATGTCAATTATTTAAATGTTAATAAAGGATAGAAATAGAATTTGGGTTGAAATCACCATTGTTCAAATTAGCCCATGCTCGTTTAAGAACATAATATATTTAGTTGTTTTTCCTTTGCCAGTTTAAAGTTTAGTAAATGTATGCCAGCTGGAAACGATAACTTATGCTATGGTCACAAATCATCTACGGGCACCGTACGGCGTCTATTTTACCAAAACTCGTACGATTCTCGTACGGCACCCGGCCGGCGGCAGGAAGAATCGTACGATTTTTGAACATTTTTAAGACATCGTGCGGTGCTCGGTGAAGTTTAGGTACTACTTAAAATTCCACGGCGCCCGTACGGTGTTTGGTAGGGTCATTGAGGGTAAAATGACATCTGCCGGGCACCGTACGGTGCCCGGACGGCGCCAGACCGGCGTTGGAACACATCGGACGGGCACCGGACGATTTTTGTTTAAACTTTTTATCGTACGATTTCAACGGTGCCCGACCGGGCACCGCACGGTGCCCGGCTGGACATCGTACGATGTCTGACAAGCGCCAAGAACATTAAAACAGTATCTTAACAAATCGGCCGATGCCGTTTTTGATTTTAATTCTGTGCAAGCATCATTATAAATAATTTGTCATATCCATACAAGAAGTAGTTTATTATGTTGTAATGTGTTAAAAACTCCTGATATACATAGTGCCTTTTCCACACTGAAGTTGATGCCTCAGCAAAATACCACTGCTGATATTTCCTTCTAGGACCTGTCCAAAAAAACAAGACGATGGCGTCCTAAATGTAACAATCTAAATTAAGGCTTGATATTACAAACTGTATCGCACCGCACACTAGCGGGTGAAAGCATATTATTAATGTGTATATATATCTTTGCTGTCCCACCAAACTCACTAATTACAATAGCTGTGTTTACGCACAGATATATCGAACGTGAGGTTGTAGGATGGTCGTAAACATGTTGATTGTTTTGCCCAAGTAAAAACACAAACTGATTAATTATTGTCTACATAATACATCATTGAACGAAACATTGAAATGCAATAACTGTTTGACACAAGTTCTCACATTGTTATCAAAGTTAAAGACAACACAGTTTGCTTTTACACATTTTAAAAAGTATGCATGTAACTATAATGGCATTGCATTGTAAAAGTGAACGATAGTGAGACGACATTTCATATCAATTGTCAAAAGTCTAATGGAATCAAGCATATTTTTGTTACATTGAAATAACAATTTGTTTAGTTTTTATTTATTGCGTAGGAAAACATAACATGGAGGTCTGGAAATCGAGTTGTTTACTTCTAACGTTTCACACATGATAATAGCATGATATTGCTAAACACCACTTCATTATATTTTAAAGACTTGCTTGCTAAAAAGCAAGTTGATCAGCATTATATCATCGTAAACTAAAACACGTGCATGATCAATCAATTGACGTCTTCACAAACATATTGCTTTTTGTCGGTATACATAAGTATGTAATCTAGTCTAGTTTGTTCTGGTGTAAAAGAATAACAGAAATGAAAACGACAAATTCACAGAAAATTTATACACGTTTGCATAATACTCACACTTTGAATAGCAATGAAAACGGCACATTGTCTGGACCTAACCACACAACGATAAAAGTACACTATCTTTTGCGCTTCTAGGTAAAGTTTAATACAAACTTTGTTTTAAAGTGCAATCTGTATTTCGTTTGCGTTTCTGGGAACAATGTGGTTTACATAAAAATACAGAAACACACCAAAATGATAATAAATGCGTATTAGCCTTACGTTCATAGTCGTGCCTTGTCGGAATGAGCCAATAAGACCATCCTTTATAAATACATATTATACCTGCTTGATACATCTTAATAGTTACAGAACATGTGGACTTATTATTAACGTGTCAAACGGGAACTAACATAATTGTTTATTAAACAACGATTTGTTTTATTGAAACTAACACACGCGGAGTTTGATATGATGATGTTTGTGTAATGGCCACAAAACACTAATAAGTTTTTATGTAAGATACTGGTGATAGTTCTTATTATAAATGAGATAACTTTTTGTATACTGCAGCTCGTCGGAGCAAACAGGTGCGTATGCATTTGATTTCATATGATTGTCAGACATGTACACGAACTCATTTATACATGAAATATCCGTATTACTAAACTGTTTAGAATATGTAAGTTTTTTGTTATTGTAATACAAAACGGTCTCATATTCTAAAACGTGACAAAAAGACATGTGTGTTGTTCTTTTTTGCAATTACATGCTGCAAGGAGCATAATTATGCCGGTTACTTTTGCTCGATCATTATGTTGTTTAATACATACAGTAACTATACGTGTGCGATGCAAAATATAATAAGATGCAAAATATTTCTTCTTTAATTTCTGCAAAATCCTTGAGGTTCACCTTAACATGTGCGCTGTAGTTTGTTGTTTTAAACAGCGATATACAATTCAGTTTAGGGAAATTAAGAAAGCAGTCAGAAACTTGGCACATCATAAAACCTAACGACGTGTTTAAATACATAGTCATCAGCGCATAGTTATGCCGGTCAAACGCAATAAATAAACATCATTTTAATCTGTTAAAAAGGTAAATGACCACACAATAACTACAAGGACCACACAATGACACGGAGCATGTTGTTACACTGTTTAGGACAAGTCATTCCCTTTCATTAGTTTAATTATGATAATTTTATTTACGCGACATTGATAAACTAGTCGCAGTTGCGATATGTTCTGCACCCTGTAATCCATCACAATTTCCCCAAATAACAGGCACACTGAGGTGTCTGATATTCTACAATATCTCCGGGCAAAAAACACTTGTCGGTGGTTAAATGATTTGAATGTTGACCTTAACAATCGTTTATCATAAGTCGCGATTTTAATATGCCGACACTCGCAAATTTAAATAAAGAAAAACTTCCTAATATGCTGCAACATTGCGTTTATATTATTCTTCTCTATTAACGTATTATCAAGACAGCTACATTTTTTTCATTTTACATTGTCATAGTTTTATATAAGACAGTAACATAATCGTTCGGGCAATATTTTATTGCACTGCAGACAAATGTATGTAAAAGACAATAATTGTTTGAACTGTATGAATCAGTGCAATTTATATTAAAATGAAAAACCGTGTGTCTGTTTCCATGGAAACAAATACGTTGTTCAATTCGAATTTTAAATATTTGTTACATTAAACTCATTTTAACGGATATGTTTAATACGTACGCCGTTTTAAGACCCGTGAACTCATTATCACTACACGAGTTAGTGAGTTAGGAAGGTACACGGTTGGCAAATGCTTGTGTACTCTGCGTGATGCTGGCATCCGATGCTGACCCTTACGGTAAAATACAGGTTTAAGAATGCATTATTTACACGACCGTTTAATTTTAATTATTTCACATATATTTGGCTACCTTAATAAATAGCTCAAACCCTTACGCACATAGTGTGTGAAGAGACGTCATATATCTTTATATATAGCAAAAGTTATACATGTGTTTGCAAATAGTACAATGGTAAAATTCAATTATTCTGAATACGTAAAAACACGCATTATTAATTATCTTACTCAACTTCCACCAATAGGATGTTATGACAAATATGTACGGATATGCTTAATGATGCTTTCGTCAAATTGACACTGAATAAAAGCAATTAAAAATGACTAAACATCCCCAAATGATATTAATAACTAAATCTGTTTCGTTCAGCTGTTACAAATTGAAAACTTAAAACCACTCTTAGGGTTTGTAAAGAGAGTTAATTTAAGCATGGTGAAGGTCTTTGATGACATCACAGTCTGATTTTTACATTTGACATGTGTAACTTTCTTGTACACAGTGCTTGTTTATTAAGTGTGCTTGCATCGTTTACAAGGTTTTGTGTCGTAATTTCTTAAAACACTTTAGATAGAAACAGGTACGCGTTACAATGCACCGACACGGCTTTGATGTGCTATTTACTGAACATTGTATTTCTCCACGATTTGTCATACTTGGTTTATGTTGGAATCAAATTTATTTCAAAAAAGGTTTACAATACAGCACTGTTTATGTGCGAATGTTGTTATCAGTCTGACATAAGCATTGCCAAATCCGATACGAGTTGCGCAGCCTAATTTATCTCATAAATTTAAATACGCTAATAGGTGCACACTCTTAAAGTCGATTACGTTGGTATAACGTTTGAAAAATGAGTGATTTATGTCTTTTGCGCTACAGCAAAAGTTAAAGTGCATGTACAACACAGAATTGCATAAACATTTCAAATTTAAACAGATAACTTGGTGATATATTACACTAGATAATATGTATAAGATTGAGATTTTAGGTATTTCACGTGCGTTGAATCTAAAAATGATATAATTATACGCGTACAACCCCGTATTCTATCCGTACTACTTTACTGTTAGCGCCGCGGCGGCGTCCTCTATGTGTTTGTCTATACCATAACTTCATATCTTTTGCTCAAGGTTTGTTTTATACACACGAAAGATGTTTAATGTAGTCTTGATATGCATATTTCTCGTTGTACCGCGTGTTTTAGTGTAGTGTAGGCATTTGTTGCAATGGTGCCACGAACTATGACAGGGCAACCTTGGTCTAGTTGATATTGTGTTGAGACATTTCTTTCACTTGTATTGGATGGCGGGTGTATGTTATGTTTCAGGTTTATAGCATTATTTAATATTTTCAAAATAATAGTAAACACCACTTAAGGGAATCTAAACAATAAGTGATTGAACAGTCACTACTTACACATATTAAGGTCTGACTTTGAAGTCACTAAAGGCCAGGATGTTCTCAGGGATCATGGAGTGTACATGTATGCTGTTTACATTTGAAAATGAAGTTCTGCTCATGCGCTAGGGGGCGTCAGTGGTGTGGCATCATTCATTACCACTAATGAACAACTTCAATAAAACCGAGGCTGCTTTTTTCCCGTGCAGGCTATGCTTCCTGAGGGCTTTCCCTTTCATCAGTTTAATACACTTTATTATATAAGCATTTTACCACACATTCACAAATGTATCAATATTTCGTTATGAGAGAAAATCGCTAATCACGAAACGCTGAATATAATATATTAACAACCTCTATAAGTAAGTATATGTATAGTTTAAACATCCAGGACATTTTGTTTAAAACATATATTGTGTTGTATTTTAACTAATGTTATGTATGTCATACTGAGTTTTAAAGAAAGGCATTATCAACTAACTGAAAAATAGATCATCACACATATATATTTGTGTGCTATAACTTTTTGAAAAGGTAATCTAGTTTTGGAACTCCCAATAAGCCTCGTTAGCAGTTAGATCTTAAATGAATATCGCGGCACGCTTACATAGAGCCTAGATTTGTTTCGCCTATTATAGTAGTTCAAACAAGCGAAAAATAATATCCTCAAACCACAAATCGAATTATTATCTTCAAATCAGAATTGCTAGTGGGCTGAATATAACCGCAAATTCCAGTTTCGTAGGTCATCGTTTGCGCCGTTGCAGAAAATCCCTTTTTGCTGCCTCTGTAATTATACAGTGACAACAATCTATCTTGCTTAACAATGTATGGCTTCTTACCCAATGCACTACTTGCCCTATAATAATCATGCCGAGAAACAAGTCGGAGTTTTGTAAATAATAACAATAAATAAGTGTAATAAAATATTTGATATTTTCAAGAATTGTAATTATGCTGTATAATAATAAAATGTTAAAACACAAATAAGTTGTTGACTTAGTGATACAGCAAGCGAGAAATATACCACTGGTTTGCCCGCATTGCACAGGTACAAGGGAACAACAATCAGCGACTTTGTTTATAAATATGTTCGATACAATAACGTGTTTTATAGTGTCCGACCCATTGTCATGATTATTTCGTAGCATAGTGTTTTATGTTTGTGTTTCATGATATAACAGAACAGTGAAAAACATTTGTGTAAAACACCGTGTGATTCAGTTATCCGCTACAGCGCGAGACATTCACCTAACACGCGGTCTTTAAATTTAGTCACTTCAGTAGCAGAAAAGTACACAATACATAAAAAGGTATCGCAGAAAATAGACTTGGCGGTGAAAACATCAATCATTTCAAGCTAAATGTAAATGTGCATTGCTTCCCCTACTTTCTGCAGGAGATGAGGAGGGTGTGAGAACGGGCAATAATGTAGTTCCCCATTATCAACATATTATAGGACACATTCTAAAGAAACTGACACCATCAAGTGTCACGTACGCAGACACGCACATCAAGCCATAAGCAAGTTAAAGATTCGCGTTGAGGTAACAGTACATACGTTTAGAATTTAAACAGATGTATGTACCTGTACAATCAGATCAAGTATTGATGCAATGATTTAAGTATCAGAAAAGAAAACAGCCTTTAGTAGCAACACACGTGAGAATATCTTTGATAAAACTAAATTTCGTTCGACAATTTTGCTCATTTCTCTTATTGCTTGTTCGGACAATTATTTTTCCATATTTAGTTCAATTGTCACTAAACTTGGAAAGAGACAAGGGACGAGTTAAAACTATAACTCTAAATTAGGTGGGCTACAAGTGTTGCCCTTATACCAACATTGCTTGTATTTTTGTTAGTAGCTTTGCCCAAATTATTATCAACATGGTTAAATACATAAACACATATATTACTGGTTCATTTAAGAGTTTTTGAACTTCACATAAAGAAGGGTCCCATTCTTGGGTAGGCAGTTATGTTTTGTTTTTTTGTTCATATATCTACATTCATATCAGGGAAGTCAAAATATGCTTGAAAACAAATTGTCAAAAAAGTATTGATGTTTAAAGTGGAGGGGTAATATTCGCCCCAATTCGATTCCATTAAACCTTTGTATGTAATCAACACATTGATATAAGATACTGATCTTTGTGTTATGTGTCATTCAACAGCCGAGATAAAGGAAACATTTCAAAATAATAATCAATAGCATATAATACTTTATTGTTGATATATTGAATGGGTGGGACATCTAAGATCAGCTATGCATGTTTAAAATCAAACACCAGGGACTGAAACGTCAATAATCATTTTCAACATAATAAACGGGAACTTATGGAAAGGTCAGTGCTGTATTGAAATCAAGGAAGTCTCCTTTGCCCATTATGTCCTTAACAGATCCATTTCAGACAAACGCTCATTATCCTGTCAATGGATGCAATCTGGGGGACAGACGACAACAATAATCGTATACGTCACCCGTGTTGTCTACATATAAAGAGATCGTATGAATTGCTTTGAATAATGAAGTTTTAAAAACATTCCTGACATAGAAAAATGCATTTGCTTTATGGAATCGTGGACTATGTTTTTTCCTGTAGTCATACGTTCAGTTTGAGCCTCTGATTGAAATGTTTTCCTTTTCATCAGTTTAATTAAACACATTATCATGAAATGGTTTGTACATAAAATGTTGATGGAAATATTAACTATTCAACACGATTAAAGATGTTTCTACATAAACAAAAAAAGAAACCAAACCGTGCATAAATCAACAAAAAAACATGGCCTTGAATGCAATACGCACGTTTACGGACTGGTTGGTCAGACTGAGATAGGTCTATTGCCCGAATCGCAGCATAGGGGCCATAGACCTTCCGAGTCTGACCAACTAGTCCGTTAACTTACATGTTGTCAGACAGGCCATGTGTTATTTGTTATATTTTCCGAATCTTATTCCTTTTACAATGTATCCCTTTTGTTGTTGTCATTTTACTATAATTTAATTTCAAATTATAATTGTTTTGTCCAGTGTGTGTAATATCTCAAACTCTAGTCGGATATTTTTATTATTTTAAAGCTATGCAGCAAATGAAAACATGCACGTCTTTCTATATTTCATTTTTGTTCATCAAAAATTTAATGTTACTACAAAAAAACAGAGTTTAAGTATGCAACAATGTTGGTGTCAAATTTCCATTAAAAAATAGATATCCATTTAAATAGATCAGTTAATTACAAGTGAAGCAGGTCAAGTATTTTTAACAGTTTGTATAAGAATTATGGACTGAGTAGCCTGTCTGTATGCGATTTAAAGACTGGATGACGTCATATTAGATATTGAGTAAAGTATGCAAATGAGGTGCTGTAATATATATATCTCAATAAAGCACGGTTGTGCGTACATGTAATCGAACTATTTACGCTCTTCCGATGTTCTCCCAAAACTGTAAAAGGTTAACAAGAACCTACCTTTAATTATAATCAATATCTAAGTCCAAAATTGAACTTTGCATTGAATAATGCGATTCTTGTTAATATTTAAAAATGATTAAGAATATAACCGTGTTACAGTATAATATATTCTATATTTCTTTGTAATGGTGAAATACCATAAGGCCTGACCAGTAAAAGAAGTAAAACAAGCATTTGATAGTTTTGCGGGCAATACAGTAGTCCCCCAGCGGTCCCTCAAACAGTTCTTTAATTATCATAAGCTCCTGTTTATTGCCATTTATTTATAATTAATTCAACATTCAGATAGAAAACAATAATTACGATGTACAGCTGTCTATAAAATTATCCCATGCTCTAATCATTCCCTCTTATTGTAGACCACTAAAACTGGCTATTTAAGTAACACTACTTAGTATAATGCAGTATAGTAGTCACAGAGCCAAAGAATGGGCAAGGTAGTGACAAATCATTTTAATATGGTGATCATTTCTGTCAAATAGTTGTAAAATCTGACTTCAAATAACAATGTTATGGACCAGACACGTTTTGCTGCAAGGTCATGGTGTGACCTTGACCTTCAAGGTAGCGACCCAAATGTTGCTTGCCACACGTCTTATTAATATGGTGATCATTTATGTGCACTAGTTTTAAAAATGGGACTTCAAAAACAAAGTTATGGACCAGACACGTTTTGCTGCAAGGTCATGCTGTGACCTTAACCTTCAAGGTAGCGACCAAAATGTTACCCGAGACATGTCATTCGAATATGGTGATCATTTCTGTGAAATAGTTGTAAAATTCGATTTCAAATAACAAAGTTATAGACCAGACACAATTTTTCTGCAAATCATGCTGTGACCTTGAACTTCAAGGTAGCGACCAAAATGTTGCGCGTGACACGTTGTCTGAATATGGTGATCATTTATGTGAAATATTTGTAAAATCCAACTTCACATAACAAAGTTATGGGCCGGACACGTTTATGCTGCAAGGTCATGCTGTGACCTTGGCCTTCAAGGTAGCGACCCAAATGTTGCGCGTGACACGTTGTCACAATATGGTGATCATTTCTGTGAAATATTTTTAAAATGCGACTTCACATAACAAAGTTATGGGCCGGACACGATTATGCTGCAATGTCATGCTGTGACCTTGACCTTTAAGGTAGCGACCAAAATCTTGCTCGCAACACGTCATCTGAATATGGTGATCATTTCTGTGAAATAGTTTGAAAATCCAACCTCAAATAACAAAGTTATTGGCCGGACATGATTTTGCTTCAAGGTCATCCTGTGACCATAACCTTCAAGTTAGCGACCCAAATTTGCTACCTATGCTTGTACAAAGTTTCATGCGCCTAGCTGTACATGTATGTTGTTTACATTTGAAAATGGAGTTCTGCTCATGCGCTAGGGGGCGTCAGAGGTGTGGCATCATTCATTACTACTGATGAACAGCTTCAATAAAACCGAGGCTGCTGTTTTCTCGTGCAGGCTATACTTCCTGAGGGCTTTCCCCTTCATCAGTTTATTATTACTATATATGTGTTGTGAGCAATCTCATTTTGACATATTCACATAATCTCTAATCTGTTGGATGCGGTCAGTAAGAACTAGAACTAGAACAAGCAAAAACCACAGGATTTTTATGTACTTCGTACCGACCATTAATTAAAACATGTCTGATTAAGTACTGCGCACCAAAGACGAGGAAGCGCTCGGGTATAGAATCTAGTACACCCGAATTTATAAGAACAGTTCCGTCATACATTTTGCTTTTTTAGTATTACAGAAAACATATGTAGA
>Ga0224511_10001181_pt1 | contig 15135 bp, 5 predicted proteins | sample SF_May12_sed_USG_2_FD_169988 | JGI IMG/M metagenome (GOLD analysis project Ga0224511, IMG submission 169988) | Sediment microbial communities from San Francisco Bay, California, United States - SF_May12_sed_USGS_8_1 | ecosystem: Environmental > Aquatic > Marine > Sediment | place: USA...
CTTTTCACAAAATACTAATGCATTGTTGTATTTTCAACTTTTGACGACAATGCAGTGTATGTATTTTCAACATTGTGACGAAATCTTTTATGCAACATGTGAGATGAAAAATCAACATTTACACACTTTCTTTATAACAATAATTTTGGCGGCCTTCCCCTTCCATATGTAAATGATAGGATAAAAAGAATACTAACATTAGTGTTGAGTATAGCTCAAATTGTTCATTTTTCGCCCCGAAAATCTAAAATCCTTCAGCAAGCCTCGTGATTTTAGTTTTTCTAAGCCTCAAAAGATAAATATGAGCTATATTAAATACTAACCTAGTATTCCCTACAATCGTGGAAAAATCGGTTTATTACGATACTTCTTGTTGGACCATTAATGGGCCGGTTTTACATTTATAATTTCAAACTTATCTATTTAGCGTGTTTAAATAATATATAATTATAATAAACCTTTGATCAACAAATGTATCCTCCAGAACATCTAATGTGACTGTCTGATTTGTTTAAATTGCTCTTTGCATAGAATTTATTTCTCCGCTAAACTGATTTGACAAAATGTTTCTTTTTTAGCTCAGGGTGAGCTATTGTTACAGGCATTTGTCGTGCGTCGTCGTGTGTCAACATGTTTACCTAAACATCTTCTCTGAAACCGCTCATTGGATTTAGAACAAACTTCACAGATCCCCTAAATATGTTCACACCGTTCCAGTTGGTTGTAGAAGTAGGTCACGGGGTAAAAAATAGGTTTTCAAAATGCAATTTAACAAATATCCTTGCCTGAAACCACAAGGTCGAGCGCTTTTCAACATAAAAGGTGACATCATCTAGTCATTCCCAGAACTTTAATATTTGATATACATGTATAACATTATCTGGAGGTCCTCTACCAAACCTGGTCATATCATGTCTATTTTGTCAAAATTGACCACGCCCTATGGGTCACAATTTTATCTTCAATTACATGTATATCAGGAAACCTTCAACCGACTTCTCCTTCTAAACCGCGTTTTGAATTTTGACCTAACTTTACAGAAATGATCTTTCGGTGGTCGCTTATGCTCTTAAAGTCAATATTTACATTTGAATTAAAACTTAAAACAACTCTCGTCTAAGCACTAAATGTTCTCATGTGAGTGATCCAGGGCCCTCTGCGCGGTTTTGTTATTAAATATATCTAACAAATATTGTCAATCCCATCTTTAGAAAATGTCAACAATAACAGATCATCCGGTACTGTTGGCGGGTTTATATTCAACCCGTAAATACAGAGTGCAATTAAACTGATGAAAGGGAAAGCCCTCAGGAAGCATAGCCTGCACGAGAAAACAGCAGCCTCTGTTTTATTGAAGCCGTTCATCAGTAGTAATGAATGATGCCACACCACTGACGCCCCCTATTCCTTGTTTTTTTTTAATTAAAATTACAAATTAGTATCTTTCATAGCCCATTGCACAGCTAATACCTTAACAATGTGCGGTCTATATTTATCTTAAGCAGCTTGTAGATGAGGCCCTGGTGCCACACGTGGTCGTACATTTTGTTCCTGACCACAAGTGTATATTTATCTAAAGGTTTAATAAGCGTCTGTATTTGTGTGCTTATACGTACTTTTGTAACATAATACTGGATGCAACTGATATTAATATGAAGGGTACATGTAAGAGTGATGATCGTTATGTGTCTTTCCCTGAAAACATTTGCTAACTTCCTATATAAATACAGAAACCTGCCTTCACAAATTTTACAGTATATAGGTCTCTATTGTTTGCGAAAAACGGCACCAAACGAAAAACAAGGGAAATTGCGTTGTGCCTGTAAAATATTATTCAATTGCTGTGTAAGTGATGAAAATTTACTCCATGAACTGTTGTTCCATTGATTCGGTAATATCATTAATGTTTGAGAAACGTTTGGATTACATTAAGCCTTTGTCATACATAGAAATAATGGACAACAAAACGTTTTAACATAAACCGAAAACATTATTTGTACTTCTTTATTAATTTATTAAGTAATCAATGACATGTTAATTCGAGAATCAACGGTTTTTATCGTGATTTTCAGGTGAGTTTTGAAAACGTAGTTTTTACCTTCTGTACAAGAAGTACCACTGTAACTTGGCTTGCAATCACACATATCGGTAGTCTTATTACACTCCCCGTATACAGGGTGGCAGAAAACGCAAGCCGCTGAAAAGATACACTTAGTTAGAACAGTTATAATAAATGTTATTGACGTACATTCAATGTTGAGAAAATATAAATCAAGAAGAGAAAGCTTTCATTCTTAGCTAACTACAATACATGAGATTATATACATGTATATCTAAACAAGGATGGTGAGCGAGTATGAGAAAACTTTGCAGCTTATATCACGTTGTTGTTGTTTTCTTGATTATTTTTTAAATTATAAATACTATATATTAACAGACAGTTCTCAATAAGAAAATATCGCTGACTAATGCAATTTAGTAATACTACATTTACATTACATTGACTCAATTTGTTAGTACATGTGCTTGTCGACAGTGCTCACTTGTTCTAAAAGAAATCTATACAGGTACAGTTGCTTTATTAAATGATTTGAAAATTAACTTTACTAAATGGTGATAGACATCGAACTCTTGAAGACAGCGTTATGACAGAGCATTAAGATACGTATTGACAATTTACATTCTTTAAAAATATTTAGTCGTAATTATTTTTGTTGTGAGTCTTAATACTGAATTTAACTAAGCTTTTAGTGTCAGTCAGAGAAAAAATAATTATTTATTTTAATTCTGAGTAGACAGTATACAACTAACATCTATGTTTCCTTTTTTAACGAAATGTCTAAGACTAGAACGGTACTCTATGTAACATAACCTTAAAAAAGACTTAACATTTTATAGCAAATGTTTCTGGATAAACATCCAAATGGTCATTTTATTACTATTGGATCATGTTAGCATAATGATAAATAAAAAAGGAAAAAATATACCACTCGTATCTGGACAGGTGTCTTTACATTTACCGCTGTAGGCCTCTTCTGAAATTATTCAGCAAGCCTCGTGATTTTAATTTTTCTAAGCCTCACAAGATAAATATGAGCTATATTTAACACTAACCTAGAATTCCCTACACTCGTAGAGCAATCGGTTAATTTCGATACTTCTTGTTGGACCATTAATGGACCAGTTTTACATTCATTATTTACAACTTATCTATTAAACGTGTTCAAGTAAAATACAATTATGTTAAAAATGTGATCAACAAAATTCTTCTCTAAAACATCTGAAGTGACCTTCTGGCTTGTTTTAAATTCTCTTTTAACCAACAGACCTGAATAACCGCATGTTAAAATTCTCAATGTTTGCAATATACACTAGCAACACATGTCTGAAATATTGTACTAGTTTTATTCTGAAAAATTTAATTATCGCATTATTTTAGTTGTCATAAAAGAATGGTATTTTCACAACATTCTTGACGTAGGTGATAGTGCGTTTCTTTGCTTACTAAATATAATCATGTAATTCGTAGAGAATGTGTCATATACAGCGTACACAGTTTGGGCATATAGTAGGATATACAGTATGTGATACTATAATATTGAGTGATTATCAAAAATGAATAAATTATCTGTCTTCTACAATGCGTCTTTATCCTTAAAACATCTTATAACAATGTATCTTAAAACAAAGAAGACAACATTAAAGATGCTCGGTCTGTAACTTTATACCCTTATAATCGGGCACAACTATGTTAAGTATACTAATTAACATTGAAAATGGAATTGCAAAATTTCCTGACAAATAATGTGTTTTTGGACCAAATGAAAAAACACAACAACAAAAACAGAACAAAAACATTAAACATAAAATACCTTGACGGAGCCGGGAATTGAACCCGGGGCCTTTTGCACCCAATGCGGATGCGTCAACAAGGCACCACATAGTCAACTGACATTATCGACTGTAGTCAAGCTATTTAACTGTTTCGCCGAGATGGGTCGAAACTCAAAAACACAAAGCAAGTATGTGCGGGCCACACATTTTTAACAAAAACATTTCTGTAATATTTTACATGTATAAATACAATGTAACTATATTTGGCAGTTTCTCATATTTACGGAAGTAGGTTTCACTGCTTAAATATGGTTAAAAAGTAATATGTAAACAATGCTGACCTAACAGATAGAGGCATAGCACCTTTCAATGTGATCACAATTTGATATTTTAACCCATTATTCATATCTATTAAACTGTATGTTATTTCTGCAAATATAAAACATACATAGTTTAACTAGTATCTGTAGGTCAGACACTTAAATTCTTCATAATGCTTTATCTACACAACTATTTGTTTTGTTTTGATATATAATATGAAAACATACTTACTTTGAAAAACAAGAGAAACAATCACTATTTTAAATACCACCGTAAGTCTTTCCATTTTCATGTTTATATATTTACAAAATGTCGTATTTTGTCAATAAGGATGTTTAAAGTTTACGGGTGAAACCTAAATTGAGCCAAACGAAGCAGTAGGCAATCACGCAACCATGACTCGATGTCCAAAAAGTCTGCCATAAACTTGAGCAGCCATATAAATGACAAAGCTGACATAAATTTGAACGCTAAAACAAGTATAAGGTGTCACAGGAGCCGGGACGACTAAATTTCATTGATGAAGACCAAATCATACAACCTTTCTGTAAACATACCGATTTTCGTAAAACGCAAAAATTAGTTCATTTAAACTTGATATGCGTTAAAATATATGTGTGTATTAGTGTACAATATACTTTCTTGATACACCAAATAATAATAATAAATAAGGTAATACATGATCATGCTGTGTTTTGGTTAACATAATACATTTTTATATTACTTCAGGTGCACGACTCTTTAAGGCTCATCGGTCAAAGAACCTAATATAGTCTACATATTTTATTAATAGGACAATGATTTGTATTTATATCATACTTCATATAACTCATATATTTGTACAGGTTGACAGAGATACAGGCGTAGTAAAATAGTATGCGCCATGTAGATCATTTAATAAAGTGTGGTTAAATTATGTTCGTACTAGAAATGCTGGGCTTTTTATGCTTTAAATCTACATAGAGTTAGATCTTTATTTTTAAGCAGAAAAAAGACAATGTTGTATTTGTTTGGGTAATGTTACACAAAATATAAATATTTTGTCTTTATCATAAAATCATAGAGTAGTTTGTGTTGATAATTATATCAAAACTCTTATAGATTAATATAGAAATAAACTACATAGTTCACATCTGATTTAAAATAGATTAAAATGCAAAAAAATGGACACATATTTAAATATTAGAAAAAATTAAAAAGTCAATCTTATCTGGTTTCTTAAAACGTTTTCTATCCAAGCAACATTCCCAATTCCATTTATTTTTGTGGGCCACTAACACAAAATAACAATGTGTAGGGGCCGCGGTGAAGTGGATTAGTGCTCGTTTCGTTTCCGTCGTGGAAGTGGGTTCAATCCCTGCTCAGGATCAAGCATTTTGTGCTTCAAATAATCAAGAAGTATTTCAAAGACATCACCATTAATTAAGTCTCAATATTCAGTCCTACATGTAGCATCTTATAGGTTGGCGACATGTGGGTTGGACATTAAGAATGTACAATGTACACATTCTCTGTGCAGATTATTAGAATGCGAATAAAAAGGCGCAAGGATTTATGAAAGTCATTGACCGTACCAAGGCGGTAACTCAACATTTCTTGGAGAATTCGTTTAAGAAATTATCAATAAAATGAAAATAAAAAAATAAAAATCCGAAAAACACAAAAATATAGTTTGTCTAAATGTCTGTTGCGCCATGATGTTGTCCAGTAACCGGGTGCCTGTGTCTAACATGAGGCTCCATTTGCATATCACTTTCAACACAGGTGTATATCCTTTTAGAAGCTTTAAAGCCACCAGAGCACGGTTTGGGCATTAACATGAACACAAATCTAAATTATACCTAAAAGTCTAAATAAATGCGTAATAGAGCATACACAATAGGTACCATGTGCTAGTTTTAAAGAAAAATGTGCAAAACCCAGGACATTTCCAATATACCATTCATTATGGGGGGAAATCCTTTTCTTGTCCACGGACACAAACATATTTACCTCATATTACATGCATTTTTCATCTTTTTTAATATGTAGTCAAGAAATGTTTTAGTGTCGGCCATATTTCATCAAATTCCTTTGCTAAGACTCTTACCTAAATCATACTTATGGATAAGTACTTTTCAACCCAATTTTCTGTGCTCTAGCTACTTTAACCCAACCTATACATGCGTATCCCTTCTTTGCGATTCGCAATTTTATCCTTTTATTTAGACACTATAATACATGTTACTTTTGATGTTTCTCTGGTTTTTTCATTGAGCGTTTATATACCTTTGTTTTAAAATATTACATATATGGAAGTGTAGCTGTAATACTAGAGGTGGTTAAAATGATATACCCGTCGTTGTTCTGTCTGTTGTAGGAGTTAAATATTTCGTATATTTTGCTGTTTGCGATGTGCTTATATCTGAACAAAAACATTTACGGTTTAAACAAATCAGTTATACCTGAATCGCTTAGAGAAATATATAATATTTTAATTTTTGAACTATCCAGTGTTGGGGTATCTCCCATTTAAGACTACGCTATAAGATGCTTTAAGATGAAATACGCTATTATTTACAGTACTTATATCTTATACTGTATTTCAGAGCGCACCTGAAACATGGGAAGTGGGTGAAGGTGGTCCTTCTGGTGTTTGTACTGGTGTAGATTTCGTTGATAACGTTATTGTTGACGAAGTGCTTATATTTTAAAATAAAGCTAGAATCAGTTCAGGAAACCTTTAATATTAACCTCTTATATGCGTTCGATTTCTTGATATTTTTCTTTGCTAAATATGTTTAAGTTTTAGCCTATATATCATGTTGGCATATATTTCATTGTTAATCGCTTTCATGAAAAAATGCCTACCATCGCATTTCGGCCCCGTGTACCCAGCATTGCAGACGCATTCATAGTAACTGAACCAAGGATATGAAAATGGGATGTCGCAATAGCCGTTTTGCGTCTTGCATGGTGTACAATCTGAAACAAAAAGTACAGAAGTCGTTTCCATTCCCTTATTTATGTAACAAATCGTTTTTCTGCAGTTATGGAGTTAAACAACAGTTTCAGGCTTAAACATAGTTTATTTTTCTTACCTGAGCATGCAGGCCCATAGTTATCACAGCTGCAATACGCATGATATGATGAATATTCACATTCGCCGTATTCAGTTTTACACGGAACAGAGCCTGAAATGTACATCCAGTAATTAAGGACTTTATAAAATGTCTAAGTGTAACATTTCTCTACTTTATTATCAACTGTTATAAATAAAAAAGCAACAACTCAGGCCTTTTCAGCAGTTTAGATTATTGACAACTAAACTAGCATAACGTTATAGGTCATAACAAATAAACTTTTCTATTGGTTACCCAAAACTGTGTAAGCCGTGGATTGAACCCGGGACCTCACAAACGCGAGCGCCTTACATACTAAAAACTGAAATTTCCCCACGGAACTTGAGTACTAAATTAGGTTTAAAAATGACTTAATATAAAATAACATTTTGATGTTGGTCGCTAAGGACTCTGTCTAATTAGATTTGATCAGAGAAATATACTGCGTTTGTCACTAGGTAAAACTTTAAATGGAATAATGAGCAAATACATGTACAACAAATGTATGGCATTTGTTAAAGAAAAGTCTATGTCACAATCAAACGTTGAGCGTTATGCGTGTTATAAGTACATTTCGTTTAGTAAATAACTAATTTGCGATAAAAATCAAATTGACACTATTGCGAAGCAGTTCAAGGGTTTAATGATACCGTAGCCCTATAAGTTCACCCTTTAGTCGCAGGTTCATTCTAAAACAAACGCAACCTGTAATAGACTTTCCCTTTTATCAGTTTAATTTAAGTATTAGTAAATGTTAAACTGTTTAGAAATGGACTATTCGTAATTGGCTTACCCCAGCGACCACAATACGTTACAGCTTCACGAACATACCCTGAAATTTTATAATACAAGAGGGTCCAGAGTGCCCTGGATCCCTCACATAAGGAATAAGTCAAAATGTCACCATGGAGCCTCTTTTCACCCCAAAAGCAAAATTTAAAAACAATGAACAGCTTAATCTGAACCAACGAAATTTTTGTGTCAAATTATTTTTAAAATTGAACTAGTGGTTTAGATGTTATTTTAACATTTTCTCTTCTAATGTTAGAGTACATTAAGATGACACTACATACTAGATGTCCATGGACTATGTGTTGTGATTTGTTAAAGAGGATGTTTTCAGATTTCATAAATAATTCTAAATAAAACTAAATAGGCTTTGGTAGGGCCACTTTGATCATACGGACATATTTTGAACAAGTTTTGTACAGGACCACTAAATGATGCTAATACCACATATCAAGGCTCTAGGCCATGTACATGTTGACAAGAAAATGTTTTAAGATTTCTCTATATAACTCTTTAATAAACCGATGAGCTCCATGACAGGACCTCTTTTGGTCGTAGCGGAATAATTTGAACAAACTTTTTACAGGACCACTGGATAATGTTACATAGCAAATATCAAGACTAAAGGCCTTGCGAATTTTGACAATATTTTTAAGATTTCCTTATATAATACTAGTGCAACTCATCAGCACCCTGGCGGGCCCCTATTGACCCTAGGGCCATAGTTTGAACAATCTTTGTAGAGGACCACTAGATGATGTTGCATACCAAATATCAGGGCTTTAGAACTTGTAGATTTTGACAGGGAGATTTTTTAAAGATTTCCCTATATATTTATTTATAAAACTACTGTTACTACATATTTTAAACGGATTTAATGGAAATCCTGAATGCATGCTTAATAGGGGATCACTGGTTCGACTGCGCCCACCCTCCTCCCGTTGAAAAAGTTACGCCCTGCCACCCCCCTTAGGTCTTATACTTAGTCACGCGAATCGTTGTATTTGTTTATCAACACAATTTTTACAAAAGTTTGGTAGGTAAAATATACTTACTTTGAAAATAAATGCAAACAATTAAAATTCCCAATACAAACGTAATGTTTGCCATTTTCATGTAAATACACTTATACAATTCACAGTTTTTGCCGACACGGAAGTTAAAAGATTTACGGGTGAAATATATGTAGAGTCAAACAAAGCAGAAGGCAATCACACGACCACGACGTCATGTCCATAAATCTTACCATAAATACAGCAGTGTTGTATAACAAAGCGGACATAAATCTGAACACTAAAATAGGTTTAAATATTAAGAGAGGACTTAATGTCTTTTATAAAACATTTCAGTAAAACTGTAAACATGCCTATTTTTGTACATTCAACGCATTATAAGTTTATTGAAACTTTATTTACGTAAATGTATGTATGTTAGTGTACATTGCAATTATAATAACTTAATACATCTACAAATAATCATGATGTGTCTGTGATCGGGTTACAAGATTTCCTATGTTGTATACCTAAAGGTACAGGTCTTTTCCATGTTGGAAGAACGTCATGCATTTTACATTATTTATTTATGATCTGTATAGCATGCGCACATTAACCATGACTTGACCGTTATGCAAGAATATATTATCTATTGACTACGGATGTTGAATTAGTTATCAACTCAACTCACCTCACCTCACCTCACCTCACACTACTTACTCACAATTAATCAAGCAATCAACCATCAACCAGTCAGTTAAACCATAGGTAAATTAGTATTTGTTTTAAATCAATAAACGTTTCAGTCAATCAATTACGTTCAACTTAAAGTGAAATGGAGTAAATGTTACCACTACCGCAATGCAACTATTGCTTGAACTGTTATTGACGGGAGTATGTCAACAACACACCAGCTAATGAATCAACGAAGCCTATAAGGTCACTTAAATTTCGAATATATCAATTTTAGAATAAAGTCTAAGAAAAACATGTAAATTAAGTTTTGTATCGGAAAAGTACTAATGGTTTGCCCATTTCTTTAAGTACGTTGATGTAATTTTATGCATACTCGTTTTTCATCGACAATATATATATGATGGTTTGTTGCAGAGTGATGACTCATACAATGTATGTCGCAATATATTCAATAGCAAAGGACAGAAACATAAAGTCTGAAACAACATGCTACCTAAATGAATGTTTATTTACACAACACATTATCAGATAAAATATATATAATATTGATACGGGCAACAACAGTTCAAGTTTGTAAAAAATTTCATAGGAAATACCAGTTGACTACATAAATACTTTAACAATGTTAGAGCAAAAATAGAATACATAGTACTGTAACACAAAATTATTAAATATTTTTAGTCTGATTAAGTCTGTTAGAAGAAAATACGCCGTATTTAAGAGTGCTTTTAGATTTTAAACATGTGTGGTATAGTAGAGGTTATTTTATGCATTTTTGTTCACACATAACCTGTTGCACACAGATTCCTTTCATATCTTGTTTATTTAAATTCACACTCATTCCGTTATATGTTGCCAATAGAAAACGAAGTCCTTAGGTTATATTTTGGTCGCCTAGATAGGTTTCAGTACGTAGTACTCGTGCTGGCCATCTTCAAAGGAAGTAGCCCGAGTTGCGTTCGACTGAGTTCTGACAATTGCTCTTGTGTCTTGGTTCGGTTCCAGCACGAAAAAAACCATATGAAGCATTGTCAATATCATGTACGGGTTTGGCTGTTTGTGGGAGGTTGTTGGTAACGGCATAGTTATAACGACAGACAGCCTGTTTTTTCATTGGTATTTGCGGAGACTATATTTGAAGAATTGGGTCTTTGTCAACATTGAACGCTCTATGTAGGCGGGTGTACACAAGTATCACCAATATGATTATACGTGTCGACTTCATTAATGTTTGGTTGTTGAGTAATTGCTGTATTGTTGTTTGCATTGATATGCGAATAGGTATCATCTTTATTACCATTTGGCTTAACACTGATCCATATATTGTTACTGCGACCAGACATAGATGAAATTGAACCTGATTCACCAATGAAGATGGTTGTAAGTTGAATCTTCCGGCTCATTCACAGTATCCTCCTCGCGTCGGTTTTCTGGACTTGTCACATGTGAATAGGTGTTATTAAACTTGGCTGTCGCGGTGTTAGGAATATGGGCGTACGTGTTGTCTGTTATTATTGCTTTTGTAGGTCCATTGGTGATGTGACTGTAGGTCGCGTCGTCATGCGGACTTTGATAATCACTCATTTCCTGCAGGGGAATACTGTAACAGTTGTTACCACCGTTTTCAGTGTCTTCTGTAACGGCATCCGGACACTCATCCGTCTCGTATGCAGGATTATGATGAATGCCTGTTTCATGAGCGTGGTAAGGTTTTCCATTCTTGCCATCGTTCATTCTCCGTCTTCTGTAAAGTAACAGCGCATTCAAAGACACGGAGGCTGTATCATGGGTTTTGAAAAATAATTTCAATTGATCATATATATACCTGTAAACAAATTAAATTACATCTAAATACATTGTTTTTTGAGTCAACCTGATACAGGTTTCCATATAAATGTATGCTGAGTTTAAATGGAAACTTTATAATATATTTTTAAAAGTCAAACGTCAGAATAGTATTATTTATTCAAATGGAGAAACTAAAAGCAGACATCTACATAGTGACCTGAATAAGATAATGACAAGTATGCCAACGACTACCAACAAAACAGCTCCTGCTGACAACCCAACTATCCCCTCTACTGGAAACGACCTATGTGTGTCTGAAGATTTCAAATGAAATGCAGTAAACTACAAAGTCTCACTGGCACATATGAGTTGTTGTTTTTAAATAGAGACTGTTACAATGTTAAATACAGTCGTGTATTTCATGTTTAAGTATTTAAACCTAGATAAAACATGTACATGCACCCGCGTTCTTTATTAGTGAATAGGGAATATCGTAGCAGTGTATTATACATGTTGATTTCGTTTATCATACAGTGTAATGTAATAGTTCGGTTCCTCTGCCATTGTTTTCAGCTTAGCCTTTCGCAATACGAGAGATAGTTAAACATGGTATACCTGTTGTTGTTTTGTCTGTGGTAGAAGTTGTATATTTTGTATATTTTGTTGGTGATGTGCTGGTTTTCGAAACTGAAAACAACAAAAAGGGTGGAATATATCAGTAACATTTCAATGGATAACAGAAATATATATTTTTTTAATTATCCAGTGTTAAGGTTTTATCCATTTAAGAATGCTTAAGATGTAGATCTCTCGTATTACGTATAATTTACCGCAAACATTAAAGTAAGATTAAATACTATCTAATATTTCAAGACGCACCTGAAACATCGGAAGTGGGTGAATGTGATACTTCGGTTGTTCGAAGAGATGTATGTTTCGTTGATGAAGTTATTGTTGACATACTGATTATTTCTGAAAAAGTATTATTATGAGGAGTCGTTGAGATTTTATCTGTTTTTCTGTGCTGTCAAATTAAAAAATGATTACGTAGAAGTGCTTTAAAATCTAGCCGACATTGGGAAAGCGATGATGCTTAAGTTTAAACATAATGTGCAAGGAACACATTTCAGTTTAAAATAATACTTGTTAAATCATTTTAATAAGGTAAAACTGACATGTATGTGTTTGCTGATTTTGCTGGAAAGCATATTGTCATTTCATAATATGAAAAACGTTTACGTTCAAACCAGTAAAACAAAATGATGTTGATTCTTAGATTGTCAAAAGGCACTAGTTAATCATAAATCAAGTGCTCGTTTTTCTTATGCACTGACGAAAAACGTTGTTGAAAAACAAATATTAATGCATTATTATTAGTAGTAGTAGTTACTATAGTAGTATGCACATTTCCAGCCTGCGAAGTGATATACTTCCACGCTCCATGTTTTAAGAAGTACAAATCTATATATCTGTGGGCACAACATTTAAAGCCGATATATTTTGATAATAATGGCTTACCAAGTACATGAGAAAATGCATACCATCACAACTCGCAGGCAGGTCCCAATCTTCGCATTCGCATTTAAAGTACCCAATTAATGGGCTGTAGCAATAGCCATCATGCTTATTGCATGGTGTACAATCTGAAAATAATACAATATGTGTTAATATTTCTATTAAAAATGTAACACGTTGCTTTTCTCTAGTAAATGGAATTTTAAATCTTTGTGCCAGGCTTATCAAAGAGAGTTTAATTCATTTCACCTAAGCAAGCAGGTACATTTTTGTAACACCCTCAAAATGCGAAATATGTATGAGTATTTACATTTGCGGTAAATATTAGTTTAATTGTCCATACCCCAGCATGCGGGTCCATCTGTAAAACAGCTGCAATACCAGTCAAAATATAAACTATCATATTCACATTCGCCGTATTCAGTTTTACAAGGTACATCGTCTGAAATGTACAACCAGTAATTGGTGTCTTACTATATAAAATATCTTAAAGTGTAATTTCCCAATCTGCTTTAATTTCATTATTATGTTATAAATAAAAATGAACAAGAACTCTACTGAGTATAGAGCAGTTAAGAGTGTTAACAAGTAATTGCAACAACGGTTTGAGAGCCAAACCGACATATCTATTTTCAAAAATATAACAGACATCTAGATGTACTAAAATTTTGAAACTTACATTTCGATAGAAGTTTTAAAAGCGAAACATCGAATGTATATTGTACACTACAAAGATATCCGTGTATTTATGTTAAACACAAATGCAAAATGATTTAGAGATCATGCGTTATGTTCTTTTAAATTTTATTTACAAATACAAAGTTGATTATAGCATAAATTGATTTAATCACTAATTAAAAAATCTACGATATGTTTGAAAGCTACCTTGTGTGATACTCGAGCTTAAACCACAATGTTTCAAATTCCTCATACTGTATTTTGTTAGAAATTTAAACTTTCTTCATAATTATAATATTACTTAGAATAGAAAACTTAGGAGAAGTTGACTCCGAAATCTGAACTGTGGACCTCGAAAACGCAAGGCAAGCTCCTTACCGACTGTGCTTCTTTTTCTGTGAGTGCCAATTTACGTTATATTCTTAATATACAATACCTATGAAATAACTTTCAACGTTGGTATCTCAATCAAAAATGATCTAGAGAAATTATTTATAATGGGGTAAAATGTGAAATAATGAGCAATTCCAACCAATGTACGACATATACTAATGAATAGTATATGCCACCGTCAAAAAGTCAACGCTATGTTTGTAATTTAGTAAATATGTAAAGATGTCCGAGGAAACATCTTAAAATTGACACTATCTTGCCAAACAACTTTAAGACTGTTATGCTACATTACCCATACACGTTCACTCTTTTATCAAGGTTCATTCTAAAAATAGATTTAACTTGTCAACATCTAATGAACTTTTAATATTTGCTTAAGTCAAACTGTTTAGAAAATGACTATGCAAAATTGGCTTACCCAAATAATTGCAATACTCAACATCCCCACGAGCAAATCCTGCAATTAAATACAAGCATAATTTGAGAAGTGGCATTTTAAAACCACAGCAAAACATCACGTGTTAAATTAGTAATATTTGGTGATTTTGATGCTGTGAACTTTTTTGGCAACCAATACTTTATCATAATAATTTAATTGATATAAAGTATTACAATAATTGCAATTTGGTAGTAAACAAGCGACGACACATATAGAAACTGCTTATATATTGTCAGATGAAAGGAACATATTATGTATTAAGATGATAAGGTACATATGTATTGAGCTACTTAGGTTTGTTTCATATTGTTTTAGAGTGGATAAACGATGTGCATATTACCTACCATCTCCGTCCCCTTATCATGCTTATCTACCTTCTTTTCTACACTTACATGCGTGGGAAGTATGCGACTGCACTTTAACATAAAGGTGTCGTGTTGCAAAATTTACCCTACTATATGTAAACAAGTCCACTAGCTTAGCAATTATTTAGTGTTTTTTTTTTAATATTTCACCAATAAAACACGCTAATAAAACACCCCACTTCAACCAACTCATGTATGCTTTTAATATATATTTAACAATTGCA
>Ga0224511_10001182_pt1 | contig 15132 bp, 8 predicted proteins | sample SF_May12_sed_USG_2_FD_169988 | JGI IMG/M metagenome (GOLD analysis project Ga0224511, IMG submission 169988) | Sediment microbial communities from San Francisco Bay, California, United States - SF_May12_sed_USGS_8_1 | ecosystem: Environmental > Aquatic > Marine > Sediment | place: USA...
TTCGAAGACGTTTCAGAAAATTCACGAATCTTGACAGCGACACCGCGCTCATTATTTATGAAGAACGCTGTCAGAACACGCGTATTCAATTAATAATTACCCTCATGCGCTGTATACTCTGTATCAACTGAAAACATTGCTGAACAGCACAATAGACCTTAATCCTATCAGACCTGTAAACAAATCAGGAGAAGGCCTCATCTGAACCCAAATAATCCTTTCAACCTTAAGTCAATTATAAGAACCAATTCGTGTCGGCTCCACGGTTTTGAGAGTTTTGATGTTCACGAGAAAAAGTCTGACTAGGTGACAGAAGTCATTCACTCGTTGCATGGTATTCAGTAACCTTAGAAATGCGGAGTGACACTAAAACTGAAGTCTGGGAACTCGCACCAATAAGACTTCTCAAACGGTTAAAGCCCCTGAACTACCGATCAATGGTCACCACACCCCTGTATAGACAGCTGTACGCTTATAAAGCCCCTCTCAATAGATGGGCGAGTGGAAGCTCTAAAGCCAGTCTTGAATATCTAGTTTAAAGATGAATTCATCTTTAGAAAGAGAGCTCGATGGATCTCATCTGAACCAAGGCATAAAACTAGCTCCATGATGATGATGGTTGGGGTGAAAGCAGCGCCCTAGGCAGAAAGTAACCACATGTAGTCAGTCAGGAATTAATCAGTACAGCCTTTTATCTGACTAGTCTTGTGGTCAGGAGAGCAACCGCGATTAGTCAGGATAAACTTCAATCACTTCACACGGCCTTATCGGAGTCAGCCCTCTGCTGCCACAAACTATCAAAACATGGAGTTTTCTTGGTTCTCTTTATTCCTTTTAGATCACTCAAATTATCAAACACTGCTTGTCCATAGGAAGCGACACAGAGACTGCATCTAACTCGTGATTGGTCCGAACTTGGTCGATTTTATAGATGAGCCAGCCGTCTTAGTAATCTAGCGATTCTATATGATTCACAGAAGTATTGTTAAAGTCCAGCCTTTTGACCTATACACGTATTTAATAACTAATAAAACTTTACTGACAGCGAGAATCTAATTTCATCAGGACTGACGCTGTCTCAATGTCTGCTAGCCATAACTCAAGTGATACTGACAGCAGGAAATTGAAAACCCGCATCTCGATATTTAGTAATTTCAGTCCGCGTATTACCTGGTCTGTCTCCTGTCCACAATAGAGCGAGCAGACTAATCCGTGATGCGTAAACACCCACTGACGGGGATTAGCCCCAGCTGTCGTGTGTGTGTGTGTATGTGTGTTATTGACTGTATACTGAAATCCATTCACTCTGAGGACAGATTGAGAATGAAACCACTCGCTATAGTAGGAAGACTGCTTTGAAACTTCTGGCGAAACCCAAGCCCTTCAATTTAAAGGAATATTTCTGGGAGGAAATCTTTGCTGTTTCATAATAACCATATTTAATCGTCTAATGTCCCAGAAACTGAAGGGCCTGCCTGTTAATTGAGGTTCTACAGAATGTAGAGACTTTCAGTTCATGGGATAATTTTTACGGGCTGTAACATTATTCCACACTTTGGTCACACGCCAGTCAGTCGGCGCTGACTCTCGCTGGAATGCTGCCCACGGCACCGTAATGGCGCTGCTGACTTCTCTTCTCTATTGAAATTTGCCGACAGAAAAACAGCCGTCACAAAGGGTTCACTCGCTAATACTCTGACTGAATGAACAGCGATTAAGCAACCGAGGAGCACGGCAAAGCCACCACGAAGCCAGAAGGCACTGAATGGGGTTTTGTAAACAAACACCACCAGTGCAACCACTGACGTGGGAAAAACGCCTTCCTTATTGCGACATTACACTCCACATGTGTATGTGTTTCCCATGCAAACAATTCTGACTAAAGGTTGACCAGTTAGAGCAGTTAGTTTCATTCAGCATTAGATGGAAGGACGTAGGTTTGAAAGCAACCTAACCAAAAAACTTTCAAATATTTACCGTTCTTCTGCTTCTATAGTAGCGCAGTTGCAAGACAAAACGAAGTCAACTTTGTAACAAATCAGATTTTTCCCAATGTATCATAGTCAATCTAATTTCTGTCTACAGTAGGCCTAATTGGAATGCACTCTCCTCAGTCTTTTGATGTGCCTCTACTCGGTCTGCCACCTAGTGAGAAAGCTAGCATGGCGTCCCACTCTCAAACATTGTGCATTTGTCTTCCAATTACTAGGGCTCCTCTTGAGTCAATGCAGTTCTAAATACTTCAAGCTCGGCCAAATTTGTGACGATAATTATACGGATGGCCCATAGCCTGCAGTTGTTCGCCCGAGATAGTTCAGTGGCTCTGGTGTTTGAGTTTCTCATTCATAGGTCCTAGCTGCTTTAAAACAAGTCTCAGGCCTAGGAGGTAGCTAGCAGGACCACCCACAAAGAATGATAACTGAAGCACTAGGGACTTGCAAGGGAAGATGTACTTTTGGGCTCCGAGTGCCACATCTACAATCCTTATTTCTCAAACAGGCTTAGAATTTCAGAGGCTTAAAAATATGATAGGCTGTAACAGGTGTCTAACACAAGTAAGGTAATAACGCCTGCACTCTGCACTGTACCGGCAAGGATAACAGGACTGTCAATGTTGATAAAATTTTAATATTAAAAGCCGAATAGCTCAATGCCCACAGCAAACAATTGCAATCCTTTAATAGAAGGATAAAAGCGCAAGGAATTCTCTGTTTAGATATGGAAACAGTAGCCTTTTGTGGGTAGCAGACTACCCGTCTCCTTACTGAGAATGAGAGATGTGGGGATACGTAAAATAAACCTCTAATCATATCACGGGATTTATAAAGGTAAACCGGTACAGATGACGACAGAGGGCTGTGTAATAGAGCCCTTGTGCCTGCGTACGACAGGCCGAGACATGGATAAAAGCTAGTAAGCTAGCGAGCCTAAACTTACAGAGGCTGGGGAGACCTGGCAAGAGATAGACGTGTGTGGCTTGCTCACAAAGAGGCCTTTATTTAAGACTGGACGAAACCGACAAGGCTGATGATGAAGCCAGAGAGCTCAAACGCAGATCAAATGCACATAATTTATGGAAGGTTGTTACCTTCTTGAACCTATAAAAACCCTCATTGAGTGGCTCATAGGAGCTGTCACTCATGCCAATTAGACAGCCATTGGTAGAAGGATGCAAGAATAACGAATTACCGTTTGATTGAAGAGGGGGGTAATTGCTAAACCACTCGAGTTCACCACTAAGTACAGCCAAACACAAACAACAGGCGACAAGGCTATTAGCTCAAGTTGGGCCAACACTAGGATGGTGTCTGCAAATGGCCAAGCCTGATTGCTACTCACACTGATTAACTAGGCATCAATTTTGTCACCTCTAACAAGCAGTCAAATAAACAAACCAATGGGCCAGAGTGATTAACACTAATGGCATTACAAGCCAGCTTGGTTGGCGCTGCAAACCGCAAACCACCATCACAACATTATGTGCCGCCAGAAGATGTCCAGGGTAGGGTATGCAACATCAGTGCCCCATACTGCACAGAGCAGCGGGACTCTTGACAACACAAAGAAACCAACACCAAAATGGTGCCACACCAATCTATCTGACACTAACAAGCACAGATCGCTGACTTTTCTGACGCGAGGATTGTAGAGGACGCCTCACTGTCGACCTGTCATGACCCCGCTGCCGCGTGTTCTGACTGAATATAGCTGCCATAATTTATACACTACCTGGTTAGACTAGGTGAAAAATCAATGTTTGCTCTGAATTAGAAAGAATTGATCGGTCGGTAAAATACGACAGGAGACGCTTACGTACCGTGATTGGAGCCAGCTAGCAGAATGACCAGCGTAACCAGTGTTTAGCACAGAATAGTACTGGTGTACACAGGTGCTTAGCGAGTTTGGTACATTTTAAAAAGGGCAGCTGTCGGACTGAGAGTAGGGCAATGATGCAACCAAATTGGGCTCACTACTATGTTGCTTTAGTGCCCTAGAAATCTCAGTAATTACAGCCTTAACAGTGATTGCGCAATAAGTTAGCCACCACTCGGTGAGGCGCTTTTCTTTTTGGTTTCTTTTCATAATGCTAACAGATTATGAGATTAATGCCGGTGGATTAAATCATGACTAGATAAGCAGTTAATTCTCTGATTTACCAGTATGGTCTCTAGCAATCATTGGATTTACTGTTGTGATATTATTGGTAAAAGTGACAGAATGTCATAAGGTGACACCCCACTGACATCATGTCATGGGTTTCAGCAACACGCAGGTAAATTATTCTGATAATGCTCTCAGCAGAAGTTGCTGACCACTGCTGTGAACTCTAATACACCTCCAATGTTTCAAAACAAGTCCGGTCTTCAGGGTTTCACGTATACAGGAAAGTGGAAAACTTAAAAAACAGTGCTTACCTTATGCGCCTTACAAATGGCCGCTGTGGCTTGGACATCATGGTTAACGTGTCTGTCTCCCTCTTGTATACACAGATAGCAGACTGTCTCTTTACATATCAAACAGAACATACTCAAAACTTCATCCGTGTGTACCCGACATCTCGACTCTATCTCGCGGTTTTTCTGTCTGAGTATTTTCTTGCCTTCGAGAGGTGTGACTAGGTTATGTTGAGCGAGCGGTCCGCGAAGCGGATGCTGTGCGTCTTTGCATTTATCACAGTAAAACACCTCGCACTGCTCACACATTGTGGTGGCGCTGGGTTTAACGTCAGTTTGGCATACTTGGCAAGGCGCGGCAAAGTTCTTTTCGGTTTGGTATTTGTCGACAATTGTTTCCAAGACTCTATTCTTTGGTAATGACGAGGTACCCTCCTCGGCTAGATAAGTCACTTTCTTACAAGATAGATTAGGGCAGGTGATAGTGAGAAACGCTTGTTCCGATTGCACTCGAGCTAGTAGATTTACGGTACTATTCCCAAAGTAACTGTTCGGACGGCTACTGCCGGTTCCCATTGAAACACCAGAGTCCGCTTCAGAGTATAAACTCATTTTATCCAATTCAGGGTAGTCCGCTCCTCGTCGAGATATATCCAGATCATCACCATTAGTTACTGGGGCTTGCAGTCGTAATGCGCAAGCCATACATAAGCTGTGAGAACACGGTAGACAGACTGGGTTGTTGTAGTATTTAGTACAGGCTGGACATTTCAGCTCTAACTCCATGCCAGCTGGCAAAGTGATGAATATACGCAGCGCAAACACTAACCTATCCTTTGCGAAGGAAAGAATACGAATGAATAAGATTGAGCTGTTTACTAAACTCACGTGCTTCAGGATAAGCCCCGCCCATCAACTACCCTTGATTGTTGGTAGCGAGTCGCGTTAAAACCTTTCTCGATACTGGGCAAGTTTTCTTTCAAAGTTTCACATGATTCTGCCGAGATTTTGTAACTTATATCGCAATAGTAATGTTTCCCACGAGTTCACAGAGAAAATATTGGATATTTTCCGATTCTTCTGAGATATCCAGACTGAAAGAGGAGAATAATGACGCTTACATTCGCCGGATCAGTCCGGACATGCCGGTAATTAAGGGCTTCGTTTGACTTTGACTTGGAGTTGGAGTTGGAGTTCGACTTTTTTTAGTCTTTACTCATCTCATGGCTGATGACTCAGTCATTTATTGTTCGGGTTTCACCAGGGAGTTTGACTTTGGCTTCAGCTGAACGCTTCAAATTGAACCATTTACTTAGTTACCAGTTGACTAGTGGATTAATGCATTGGTATGGTAAGTCATTCATTGCCTTAGTTAGAGTTAGATACTGGGTTGAATCTGATAATGAATAATGATCATTATAATGCCTCGGTTTTGAGTTCACTGAACTAAAACAGGAGTTTCAATTCAAATGGCAGCTGCTGATTGTGAATCACTCATTCACTGACTGACTTGGTTGTAATTCATGAGTGGATCATGGATGTTCTAAGTACCTCCAGATTCTATTTTATATCAAATTACCACGTGGGTGATGATTTATAATCAAAATCATTGTAATTGTATGGAACCTACGATCAACCAATGATCTTCCTTGAATTGCAACACTTAGGTTTAATCAGTTAGAGGATAGCGCTTAGGCTCCGAATCAGCAGTACCTGGTTCAATTCGTCGTATGGGTACCGTCTCAGCATGCAGGTGCAGGTGCAGGTGCAAGTTCACCTGATGATGCACCTCTGGGAAACTCTGAGCTAGGTTAATTTTATTTTACATGGATGATATTATGAAAGCAACTGTTTGTTTACAAAATGATCCACGAGTGAAATAACAACCCATCAGTGAAAGACACTCAGCATGCAGGTGCAGGTGCAGGTGCTCGGGGTACGATAGAAGAATACAGATTGGGTTGAACTAGCCAATTCATGGAGATGTAGCTTAGTAGTTAGTAACACACATATGTATATCAATAGCTAGGCTATGCACTTGTTTGTATAACTGTATCTAACCTACATTCCGTTCTGCAGGAGAATCAGAGAAGTGATGTTTTTATCACCGCCCTGGAGCAGAATATGCTTATCAATCATTACGAATGGGCATTGAAGGCGTTCTGCAAGCAGTTTAAACCTCCTATGCCTCCAGCATGTGTGGTGAGTATACCCAAAGGTTTGCAGGCCACATAGACACCGACATTGAACGCTAAGTAGCAAACTAGTAGACTTCCACTGTAGTTTAACTTTTTCTATCGTAAGTAAAAGCTTATTGGCATACACTTGGCATAGCATATGCCCTGAACTACGGGATAATAAAGCAGACATGTCTTTGCATGTGCTCTGACGTACAGGGTAATAAAGTAGACATGGCTTTGCATGTGCTCTGACCTACAGGGTAATAAAGTAGACATGGCTTTGCATGTGCTCTGAACTACAGGGTAATAAAGTAGACATGGCTTTGCATGTGCTCTGAACTACAGGGTAATAAAGTAGACATGTCTTAGCTCTTGGGTGGCTGCTGATGGCTGCCCATGACAGCATCACTGTCCTGTATGGAAACCGCATTACGCAGCAAAAACGCATTATTTTCACTAATCACAGCAGTGACTTGAGTGTTTAGTCTAAAGACATCTCACTCTGACCCCAGGATATCACTGAGTTACTGCTCTGCCTCATTTATTAGCCCAGACAGCGCTTTAGCATCTGGGTAGGAGGTTTCTTCCCCGTATCGATTGGTAATTTAATCATGTCACTGAATGCATTCTAAGTCAGTCGAATCTTGTTCGCGTCCACGAATTTATGTGAGTCTCTGTTCGCAAGTTGTTCCGGGCTTTTAGTCGGTACGGGACAGTAGCTGGCTGTCCTCTCCCACCATCAGCTGTAGTCAGTTGACTTTATTGGTTTGTTTGGATAACTGGTGTATTGTGTGACTGACACTTACCACCCATAGAGCCCTAAGGGCTATATCTTTCTCAAGGTCACCTGGTATCTGACTATAATATATCTTTCCCAGTAAGGTAAACTGATGAGCCATACACTGAGTACAAGTGGGCTTGTTGTTACCGGCCCAGAAGTAACTTAAAAATCCTCAAAGCAGAAAGAACCCAACCCTGTTCGGAGAGTGTATCGAAGTATACAGCTCATAGCTACTAGAAGAGCAAGCCTGATAGAGCTAAAGGCCATGGAATACATACAGTGTATAAAATAAAATACAGTCGTCTCCCAATTCTAAGGAAGTTTTCATAAGGCACAATTCAATGTAAGAAGCAACACTCAATTCAAACAACTACATAGATATTTCCACACCCATAGTGCAGTCTCTTTTATTTGAGACTAATATCAAGTTTATTATTTTATGCGGACACGGCCATCCAATCTAGGGGGCCTCCCTATAAAATGTGGAATGGTAGGAGCTGGGAATTATATGAGGGGCTCATACCCAAAGTGGTCTCTAGTCACCGAGCTATTCCGCTATACCTAAATATAGCAATAGTATGTGAACTAACCCGCCTGCCATTGCTGTTTTCGGCACAGTCATATTTCCGGCAGACAGAAAACATACCAACTCATCTGGGTAGTGTATCACCTCATATCTCTGTGCTATATACAGTGTGTGTACTGAAGGGTACCCAGGCCATATAAGAGTACAGGCACAGGCCGGGTGGTGCCGAGGTAATTAAAATTACTACCTGCTGTATGTTATTCTTACATTAAAATCTGGATACAGAGTATCACAGACAGTGTTACAGGTAATTTTCTTGTTTATCAGTCAGGATAGATATTACCTGAGTGTGAGGGAACAAGCTTCCGGAGAATTGTCTCCCAAGAGCTAAAGTTTCCGGCAAATTCTGTCCAGATTTCAGCCACGTACACTAATTAATTTGTGTGATTATACCTAGATGCAGGCTTTCCGCTACCTGGTTCGGGTCACTAGTGTTTAGTTTCGTTGACATTTTAAAAAAAAATCTTGGAGAATCACAACGCACGAATGAGCAGGCAGCGAACCCTTGATCGTGACCAGGTGGCATTGTGTGATGAGGTCTAAATACCACTTACTTTTTTCCTCAACTATACATACCGCCTTCTGTAAAGAGATTGACATCCCTTAAGTCACTCTGTAAATTTTCCCTGTATATAGGAAGACGTGACTCTATCGGGCGACAAATGGGCTATATATATCATATATCATATATCTAAATATAAGAGCTTCATTGCACAAAGATCTGAATCTTTCACATTGAAGTGTCTCACACTGGATGCCTTTTTCGTTTTAGGCCACTGCTCTGCTTTACCTGAAGCGGGTCTACATAAAAATCACTGCCATGGACTACCATCCCAGAGATATCATGTGAGTATCTGTTATAATGACATGGCAATTCCGAAGGTCGCAGCATGAAAATCGCTGAATGGTCATGGTATCGGATGCGCGAGGCGCCGAGGCTGTGCTGTTGGAAGGGGGTTCAATGGTTTCGCTCTAGGTAGCATAGAGAACAACTTGCAACTACCTAACTTCGAACCCTCAATGAAGAAGTGATTCTTAATTTAGGCTAATGTCTGACTCGCATCTCAAGACACTGAAGAAATTTATCATTGGTCTAAAACTTGGTGGGCAGCGGGTAGCCTTCTTTGCGTGACATTCCCAATTCTTGAGCCGAATCAAGTCAAAGGAGGCTATCTCCTCCTTTACGGCCCAGGCAACGCTCAGCCAGTCTTCGCGTCGCCTGCATTCGCAGTGTGATCCGTCCTCGTTTTGTTTGACCCGAGAGTCAATGAGATCGCTGCAATACACAAATATTATCACAGACAGCGGCAGTCCAGCTGCTGTCACTCCCCGCCACTCCCCACTCTTCTGCTACCTTTGTCTAGTTATGCAATCATAGTTCCCAGGCGAGGGACATGACTAGTGACTGGCATCACCCAGAGACAAGCCTGCGCATTCTGTGTTCTGATAGGTACGACTCTTATCCCTGCAATGGTTCCGCAGACTGTATCATAGATTTATATAATTTGTGTATGATTATTCATCGGAATGAGTACACGGGTAAACTAGTCTGACTGTATTATAGGGCCATCTGGTGTTTTTAGCTCTTGCTTCTGCAGGACTACTACTTTGTTTGATTTGATGCTGGTCTTCCACATGTACTCCTCGTCACTGGTATATGAGGTCATTTCTCCTTCGCATGGATAACGTCATTGCCTACGCCGATGCTTTCACCTAGGATGGTCCATGTGGTGTACCACATAGAAAATGTTATACTCTATATGGGCGATATATGGTGTGCCCCATAGAGAAGAGTTGAATGGTTGATGAGTCGGCCATCTGAGGCCGATCTGATGAGGCCTTTTCATTCCATTTCTGAGGGGTTGGAGGTTCATCTCGAGCGTCCGATCCGAGGCCGATGGACCGCCCGATGGAGCGAAATGGCACCTTAAGCTGCTGTTTCAGTCCTGAAGTTCGGCTAACAGGAGGGTTGACTGCCCGCAAACCTTCAATGCCACTCTAGTAACCGCTCATCAGCGATCAAGCAGAGGTGCGGGGGAGTAATATCTGGGTTGAAGGTTCTGGGCCCTCTGGCCCCGACCGCTCATGGAATTCCTTTGATCAACCACTTAATCAGACATGTGTTACACGAGAAGTTAAATCTCGAAGGAAAAGTCCCTTGATTTTATTAATAAATGAGGAGCGCCTGTAACAGGTGCCTCTCTCTCTCTCTCTGCGGACCTGGTTATGCTGGCTGTAAGCCAGGCAGGCTCACGCGCAGTGCCAATGTACACATGGAGTATTAGAAAGCACTGGCTGACGGGAAGTGAAAACCGATATTCTGTCGCCCACAGTGGTGGTTACACCATCGCTGACAGCTATAACATTTATCGGATAGTCGGATAGCTCTCGGCTCACGAACGGGAGAACCAGAGTTCAAATCTAGGTTATGATAGGCTTCCGTTGCCTGTTTGAGCTCTTCACATTAATCCTATAGGTCAAAGCAAAAGTAAACCCCACTTTGAGGTAAAGCATTGATGCTAACCCCTAACTTATACTAAGCCGTGACTGGTGAAAAAGTGACTGTAACCGGACAGCTTTGCCATAATGGTGAAACTGTTATATGAAAGTAGAAAAAAGAGTAATTGCTGGTCTTCTCTAACTTCATAGTGGATTTCCTTTATTTCACATGTACTATCCCGCTTCAAATCGAAAGAGGATCAACGTCGCATGCACCTAACTAAGAGGTAAGCCAACTGCACTATCCCCAAAGCCGCTGATTTAATTCAATTGAGTATCGGACCTTCCTGAAGGAATTTGATGACAAAATGCGTGTGATTGGAAGAGAGTGTATGGGTCCGCCTCCCAAGATAAGAGAGGCGTTCTCCGGGCAAAGTATGAGCTAACATCAGAGGCGGCTAGCAGGAGCGTTCTTGTGCGATTATTGCAGGTCGGACCTGCAATAATCGCAAAAGAACGCTAAAGAAAGTTCTGTTTCAAAGAGACACCAAAAACTGCTAACAGGCCACCATATCGCTCATGCGAACTATTTCCGGTCAGGTCGCCATATTTCTTTTAGGTGGCGCTGGCAACAGCAATCACCTGATTAAGCAATTGCGATCACATGCTGAGCAACAACAATCACATGCTGAGCTAGGTCATAGGCGGGAAGAGCGATTAACCCTGAAAGAGCGTTCTTTGACCGCTGACAAAGAGCGTTCCTAGTTGGAACCGACCATAAGATACGAATGCTATGCCAAAACGGTTGGCCCAACGTAACCGTTATGCGCAGAGAGGTTAAGTCAAGACGCAAAGTTCCAACATAACGGTAAACGAAACCCTTTGAGAAATGATGAGAATCCAGAAGTTACAACGATCAAAACGAGGTCGGCATCTCGTTTTCTCATAATTACTGTAGTTACTACGGCTTAGAGCCCAGGGAATTCTACGATAGAGCCCTTTGAAGAAGACTATACCGCAGGGCGAGTACTCAGAGCGCTCGTTGGGAAACTCGATTTACAGACTCAGTTTTATAATGGGCTTTGGGCCACACGGGACACCGCTATCGTAAAGCTCTATGTGTTGCCTAAGACTTCAAACAAGACGTCCGGGTAGGTTTCACTGAGGTCCATGGCGAGAAGAACAAAATAACAGTAAGGGGAGCTGTAGCCGTTTTTGCTAACGGTTAGGAGTCGCCTGGGAAATTCTTTTGGTCACATGACACATACATTTCCATTAGTATATCCCACGGAAAGGTAACCGTGTGCATCTTAACCTCTCTAAGGTCTGATTTCCCACTGCAGTATTGACATTTTGTATCATACTGGTGACAGCAATATAGAGCCTAACTATATTACTGGCTCCTGCTGTGCAGTGTGCATCGATAAGTTTTCAGTCATGAATTGGTATTTAGGGCCACATATTGCAGGAATGGCGACTGGGGTTTTTCACATCAAAGGCTATGTTTAATCTTAGTAGCTGTTAAACAAGCCATACAGTTTAATAACCCACCTTAATGTAACTAGGTAGTTTAATAACAAAACTCATGATTTTGACTCAGTGTGCACTTGACTTGTGTGCAGTGAAGTGTGCCCCCCTAGACCATTTGTCTAAACCACCCAGAGCCCATCCGCAGTGAAGTCAATAGGACAGGTGTAATTATACTCAGCAGTAATCCCCCACTCCAACTGAAGAGTTTATTGTCAAATAGGGTTTTAATAGCTTACGGTCTCCATCGTTGGCGACTGGTACACTATAGACATTAGTGTGATAGATTACATGTCTATGAGCCGAGACATGCTGTGAGGTCCAGTCTGAGCAGTGGGATGCCAGTATTTATTACTTCAGGACAGACTCTAAACGCAGGCCCTTGTATGGTATAATTTAGGTGCAGTCCCAAGGGGTTTACCTTCTAGTGGTGGAATGATAGGTTAGTGCCTGGATAATAATTTTGAGTTTGGGACCTGAAGTTGCTTGTTTCTTTTTAAATCGGAATTTCCTCTGAAGTGAGGTCCTGTAACATAATAAAGTAATAAGACTCCCTTTGGGCGGGCGCTTATGGATAGACTAGGCTGTTATCGCACAGTGTACAGTGTTACGCGCTGCACTGCATCCTGTTTATATGAATCATATTACTGATAGGTAGGGGGCATAACTCTGATGACTCCAAAACAGCTGGAGATCATAGCATCCCAGTCACAGGGTCTAACATCCCTCAGTGAATCATCTACACAGCTATATACGTATTGTCCTATACCTATATACACGTATATACATCTATGGCTTAGTGGATGCGCAACTCATGCACAGTATAAGTTATGGGTTTAAAACCTAGAAAAATCCATAGCATCGGTGCTCCATGCTAAGCTGAAAAAACACGTATCTAACCCAGCAGCCGTACAAGAAAGAAATGGGTGGCAGGAAAGGCCTCCGACCATTCGGTCATAAGCTAGGCATGACCCCGCATGCCCAGAGTTGAATAATGTGTGGGGTATAAATATATATAGTACCTAATGTTTTCCTACATGTAAATACGTGTATACGTCTATATGCAAGACTCACCTAGAACAAGAAAGGATTACTTAGTGACCGATCAATTTAGCATAAATCTGAATAGAACGTCTTATTCAATTAAAATGATTTGCTAGACGGATAAAGTCCGATAGCCAGTATAGAGCTAAAATACTACTAAGATTGGTGATATACCACATACTTTTAATACTGGCCGTCAACCAGAGCCTACGACCGGTAGGCATTCCCGCAGTCAAGGTTACACACACTACGCATGAATCTTCTCTATATCAGCACCATGTGTCCTTTGAATTGAGCTTTCCTTTGAATTTAAGGTTCTTAACGCGACGTCCCAGTCTATCCCATGGCACTCCTAACAAAGTGAGTCATACACGGCTCTGAGAGAATGACTGGGTGGCTATGTAATTCTCATTCAGCGGATAAACTGTCGTAGGAAAGTGGATTTCAATTCGGCTGAGATCATCATAAAACGATTGTTTCATTCTGTGAAAAAACAAAAAATGGCAAACAAGTCTGTCCACTATACTCAAAGTAATACTGTGTGAACTAAAACTCGCTGCCAAAAAGTGATAGAATGTCAGAAATAGCAAGAGGGTGGCAGCACCACAATCGTTACCATGTGTCACACACATTTGACTAGATCGAAGTTACTGATAACATTGCAGTCTACCGCTCTTTGGCAGTGCTGAGCCATGTTGGCAAAAGAGGCATGGGTTCAAGGTCAATTCTCTACTACAATTTCTGGTCACATTTGAGATAATGGTATAGCTATCTTTGACTGTCTACAGCGCAAATCTGGCTCAAAACATAACCATGTCAAGCTCTCATTGTGAGTGTGCTCTCCCCATATAATTCTCTGGTACCAAGCAAGCTGCTAGATAAGAATATCACTATAACTAAGAAAAACCAATGAGTTATAATGATCGATATTGAAACGGTCCCTAATGGTCCAAGACAAGCCTCAAGTTTATAGAAAGTCCGTCTGATAAGGAAGACCTTCGGCTCGCATAGGGAAATAAATTGGTTGAAGGCCTCATTATGACAACCTCTTGCAGTGAGTGTGAGTTTCCAGCCTCTTCCCATAGGTATAAGATGGCAATCAATAGAAAAACAGCGAAGTAGATTCAGGTGACATAAGGGAATTTTCGCGAGGCTTATGTCATCACTCGCGTATCTCATATCATGAACTGGGACATTTTTCCCTTTAGTTTTAGTCACGCCTGCTGATAGGCCCTAAATACCCGACATATCTCTCAATTTACTAAGTAGGTGTTAACTATGTTACCTACGAAAGATAAAAGGCGTTCTTATTGGTATCGCATTGATTGATAGGCGATACCGAGGGATCGCGCAGTTGTGTAATACGCGTGTAGAAAGTGTTAGCGAAATGTTATGCGTCCACACACTTGCCTCTTGCCCTAATGGGTGACTTGTTTGCCTAGATGTAACGGAGCTACTGGCCAACTACCCGTGTTTGATTTCTGAACTTTCCATTGAATTTATGTAGCAGTTTTCAATAAAACTGCAAAACACTGCAATTAGCCATAATGACTAAGGAATGTATAGTGAAAGTTAGCGAGCACCTGCCAAAGTGTGCCAGCCAGCTGGTACCCTCCTATCAACCAATCAGACGCATTATACACAGTTTACTCGACCAATGAGCTTGTTTGTACACCGTCTCGCCCTGTTGGAGACTGGAGTATAATGTTGTCACTAGTTAAGACCCTGCGGTGAATTCAAGTGTTGCCAGTCGCCCAGTGACTTTGAGTCAGAGTGATTCCCAGGATCATTCGTCAGTATTAAATGGGCAGATCAAAGAAAAACTCATCAATCCTGGTCGGGAAAAAACTCATTAAATCGATTTCCTGTCCGTCCTACGACGCTGTGAGATATATTTGGGGCTCTGATACAGCCTCTAATGATAGCCGTATAAACTGTGAGGGGAACGATTTCCTACGAGTTATGTTTCTTCATTTAAAACCGTCTATATTCTCAGATTTTCCACCGAGGTTATGGAAGCTCAGATTTACAATATATGGGTTGGGGTGGATGTTAAGCTCTACCGCGTAGAGACTGAAGAACATAATCGGTCATGATAGCTCAGTGGGATAGCTCACTGTCTGTCCTCCCCGTGGCCCGGGTTCAACTCCCAGCCATGGCGGAGTATTTCAAGGGATTTTT
>Ga0224511_10001183_pt1 | contig 15127 bp, 12 predicted proteins | sample SF_May12_sed_USG_2_FD_169988 | JGI IMG/M metagenome (GOLD analysis project Ga0224511, IMG submission 169988) | Sediment microbial communities from San Francisco Bay, California, United States - SF_May12_sed_USGS_8_1 | ecosystem: Environmental > Aquatic > Marine > Sediment | place: USA...
GGGGCGCTGGCCGTGCCATCTGGCTCGGAGGTGATACCGGTCATAAATCGCATGGCGACAAAATTCGCTCATATTGTCATGACCCAGGATTGGCATCCAAAAGGCCACGTCTCCTTCGCTTCCTCCCATCCTGGCAAGAAACCTTACGATACGGTGGAGCTATCCTATGGAACACAGGTTCTCTGGCCGGACCATTGCGTCCAGGGGACCCGGGGCGCCGAGCTTTCCGACGAGCTGGATCTGCCCGGTTGCCGGGTAATCGCGCGGAAGGGACATCACATGGGAATCGATTCGTATTCCACCTTCATGGAAAACGATCACACCACCTCCACCGGGTTGGCGGGTTATCTCAAAGAGCTGGGGGTACGCTCCATATTCCTGGCCGGATTGGCCACAGATTTCTGTATCCAATATTCGGCGCTGGATGGAGTGGCGGCTGGGTTTAAGGTCCGGTTGGTGGAGGACGCTTGCCGTGGGATCGATATCGAAGGCTCCCTGGCGGCGGCATGGGCGAAGATGGAGTCTGTCGGGGTGGGAAGAATCAATTCCGGTGATATCTGATTTGCGTTTGGCTCGTGCGCTTGGACAATGATAATGAAAAAGGCCGGTGGACAGAAGACCACCGGCCTTGATATGAAACTTCCCTGATGTTCAGCTGACCACTTGCTCCGGGTCCGTGATCACCCCGGTGAGAGCCGACGCCGCGGCCACGGCGGGGGAGGCCAGATATACCTCCGACCTGGGGTGGCCCATTCTGCCCACGAAATTTCTGTTCGTGGTGGCCAGGCACCGCTCCTCCTCGGCCAGGATGCCCATATGGCCTCCCAGGCAAGGGCCGCAGGTGGGGGTGGACACCACCGCGCCCGCGTCGATGAAAATATCCAGCAAGCCGTTGTTCATGGCTTTTTTGTATATCCGTTGCGTCGCCGGGATGATGATCATCCGCATCCCCTTGGCCACCTTGTTCCCTTTCAGGATGCCGGCCACGATTTCCATATCCACATAGCGCCCGTTGGTGCAGGAGCCCACCACCACCTGATCCAGCCGGATGTCCTTTGCTTCCCCCACTGCCCTGGTGTTTTCCGGCAGATGGGGAAAGGCGACCATCAGGTCGATATCATCGCCGTCGAATTCATGGACACTGAGATAGGCCGCGTCCTTGTCCGACTCCAACATCTGGTAGTCCCGCACCGGGCGCACAGGCTGGGAGGCGATGAAGTCCAGGGTCTTCTGATCCGGGCGGATAATGCCGTTCTTGGCGCCCGCCTCCACCGCCATGTTCGCCATGGCGAACCGGTCGTCCATGGAGAATTCCTCGATCATCGACCCGCAGAACTCCATGGCCTTATACAGCGCCCCGGAGACTCCGATTTTTCCTATGGTATAAAGGATCAGATCCTTGCCTGATATCCACTTGTTTTTTCTCTTTCCGTTGAAGATGAATTTCATGGTCTCGGGGACGCGGAACCAGGTCTTTCCCGTTATCATGGTCGCCGCCAGGTCTGTGGAGCCGACACCGGTGGAAAAAGCGCCCATGGCGCCATAGGTGCAGGTATGGCTGTCCGCGCCGATGATCACGTCGCCAGGCAGGCTCAGCCCCTGCTCCGGCAGCAAGGCGTGCTCCACCCCCATCTGCCCCACCTCGAAATAGTTGTCGATGTCCATTTCCCTGGCGAATTCCCGCATGATCTTGGCCTGCTGGGCCGAGGCGATATCCTTGTTCGGGGCGAAATGGTCTGGCACCAGCACCACCCGGGAAGGGTCGAACACCTGCTTGGCCCCCGCCTGTTTAAAGGCTTTGATGGCCAGGGGGGCGGTTATATCGTTCCCCAGGGCGATATCCACCTTGCTGGAGATTATCTGTCCCGGTTTAACCGACTCCAGGTCGGCGTGCCTGGCCAGTATTTTTTCCGTAATTGTCATTTGCATAGGGTAGACTTCCTGAAAAAAATGCGTGTAAAGAATAATAATGGCCATGTTGGGGAGGAAAATCAATCAAATTTGCATGGTATAAGCCAATAAATGGAAATATATTGCCCGATGGCCATGTATAGTGCAGAATAGCGAATTGGAGTGAAATATCACGAAATCATAGCCCCTGAAAAGTGTGAAAGCTTTAACGTGTCAAATACTATAGAAAGCGAAGACTTTCTACCTCTCCTTCGCAAGCACCTGGTCACAGCAGCAATTGCGTGGACTGTCATAGTGGTGACTCTGCTCTCCTGGGATGTCTACCGCGTAAAGAAAAGCACGGAAAGCCAGGCGCTCAACGAGGCTCGCTCCAATTTCAAAAAAGATATGGCTTTCCGCTATTGGACCGCCACCCATGGGGGGGTGTATGTCCCCGTTGACGAGCGCACACCCCCCAATCCATATCTGACCCACGTGAAGGAAAGAGATATCACCACCCCTTCCGGAGTCAAGCTCACCCTGATGAATCCGGCCTATGTGATGCGTCAGATCAATGAATATTTTCTGGAAGTTTATGGAGTGGCGGGCCACTTGACCAGCCTGAAACTGCTGAACCCGAAAAACAAGCCGGACGACTGGGAAAAAGAGTCGCTGTTATTGTTCGAAAAGGGCGTAGAGGAGGTGTTCGCCGTGGTAGAGATACAAGGCGTTCATCATCTTCGCTATATGCGACCCAACCTTGTGGAGGAGGCGTGCCTGAAGTGCCACGGCCACCAGGGATACAAGGTGGGGGATGTGCGCGGAGGGCTGAGCGTGTCCATACCCCTCACCCAGTATGAAAACTACAAGTGGAATGAATACTACGCCCACTTCGCCGCCAATGGCATCTTGTGGCTGGTGGGGTTATTGGGAGTTTCATGGGGTTTTAGGAGCCTGAAGGGGCAGTTTGGCGCCACTATCCAGGCCCAGCAAGCGCTGAGGGTGAGCGAGGAGACTCGACGGCTTTTGCTCGATAACATGTCCGAGGCGGTCTTCGGCGCGGATATGAACGGTATCTGCACATTCGTCAATCCTTCATGTATCAATCTGCTGGGGTACGACAGCGCCGATGAACTGATCGGCAAGAACATTCACAAGCTTATCCATCACACGCGAGAGGACGGAACACCTTTTCCGGAATCTGAATGTCTTTTGCGTTATGTGACAGAGAAGAACAAACCCGCCCACATGGACCGGGAAGCCCTGTGGCGAAAAGACGGAACCTCCTTTGTGACTGAAATATGGTTCCATCCCATGACCAAGGATGGAAAGGTGGCAGGGGCCGTGGTTAACTTTATCGACATCACCGAGAGGATTCGGGATGAGCGGGAGAAGGCGCGGTTGTTCACCGCTATCGAGCAGTCGCAGGAAGTGGTGGTGATCACCGACACCACCGGCGCCATCCAATATGTGAATCACGCTTTTGAGAAATCCACCGGTTTCACCCGCGAGGAGGCTCTTGGCGCCAATCCCAAGGTCTTGAAAAGCGGCAAGCACAGCCAGGATTATTACAAGGACCTTTGGGACACCATAACATCAGGCTCCACATGGAAAGGCAACTTCGTCAACAAAAGGAAAGATGGGACTTTATATGAAGAGGAGGCCACCATCTCCCCGGTTTCCGGCGAGGGGGGGGAGGTGACCGGATTCGTGGCGGTGAAAAGGGACATCACCCGGGAATCCAGGCTCCAACAGGCCAGAGACTATTTCACATCCGTCACTTCCCACGAGCTTCGCACACCATTGACCAAGCTGAGCCTGGCCAAGCTGGTGCTGGAGAAGATGGGCCGCTCCGGCGTCCCGGACGAAGAGTCGCTGTCAGCTTCCATCAAGGCCCTCGATTCCTCCATCGATGACTTTTCCCGGATCGTCACCGCCGGGGAGATGTTCACGGATCTGATACTGCTGAAAAAGGCGATACTTTTTAAGGAAGCGCCCCTGGGAACCATATTGCGATATTGCGTGGAGCTTTCCGAAAAAAGTTCGTTGGAGGATAAGAGGGATATCAAGCTGTCTTTGTCCATCGAAGTGGAGACAGGGGAGGATCAGGTGGTGTGCGACCAGTCGATGATCCAATATGCCCTTGGGGAAGTCATTTCCAACGCCATCAAGTACACTCCCGATGGAAAAATGGCCAAGGTCCGGATGGTGCGGGACAATGACAAACTGGCTATCTACATCATGGATGAGGGGGTGGGAATACCTAAGGAGAAAAAGGATTCGGTGTTTGAGCCTTTCTTCTCTCTGGAAAGCTCCAGCACGCATTCCACGGGGAAATACGCCTTCCTCAGCGGAGGTATAGGAATGGGGCTGACCCTGGCGCGCCTGATATTCCAATCCCACGGGGGGGATCTGGAACTGGAGACCGACGGGGAAGGCAAGGGAGTGGAAGTGGTGATGACCCTTCCGGCGCGACAGAGATCCACCTTGCGAAAATAAGGATCTGGAGCGGAAGCGGAACCGATGGCGACCTCCAAACCCCATTGGGCATGGTTGTTATTCGAGATAAAAGCAAAAGGTTCCACAGTTCCAGAATAGGCCGGGGAAAAAAATTGCGGAAAATGACCCGTATATTCGTGTATAATATGAGAAATCGCCTGGCCCCAAGCGGCCAAACGGCGAAAATGCCTTGAGTCTATTCTGTATGGCTTCCTTGGAAGTTGGAGCATGGGGTTATCATCTGAGGGTTGTTTTTACTTTTAAAGGCGGATTTGCGTCTTAAATAGGAAAAAATTCTAAAACCGCGGTGAGTTCATGGTTGACCGCTAAATCTGACGAAAAGGTGTTGAATGTTAAAAAAGCATAACCAGTTGTTCCTGACCATAATGCTTGTGGTGGACATAAGCGTTGTGGTCATAAGCTGGCTGGGCGCGTACTGGCTCCGTTTCGAAACCGATCTTCCCACTCCCAAGGGAGTCCCCGCTTTCACCGAGTACCTTTGGTTCATCCCGGTTCTGGTGGTCATCTGGGGCCTTTGCATGCATGTCGGCGGGATGTACTCCCCCATGAGAAGCGACTCGCGGTTCAACGAATATTTCAGGATATTCAAGGCGTCGGCGTACGCCATCACCATGACCATGGCCGCGGCCTTCTTTTACAGGGAATACTCCTATTCCCGAGCGGTAATGTTCATGTTTTGGATGCTCAGCCTGTCTGGGCTCATTATTTCCCATATTGTCGTGCGAACCACCCTGAGGATATTCAGGCGAAAAGGGTATAACCTGCGCTATGTGGTCATTGTCGGGGCGGGGGAGCTGGCGCAGAGCCTGGCGGAGACTTTTTCCCGACATCCGGAATCGGGCATGGTGCTCATCGGCATGCTGGCCGACAATCCGAAAGATCTGGGTATGGTGTACCACGGCCACAAGGTCATAGGCCTGGTGGATCAGGTCAATGAAGTAATAGAAAAACATAAAGTGGACCAGGTTTTCATCGCCTTGCCCCATGGCGCATATGAACGGCTGGAGAACACCCTCACCCAGCTTAGCGATGTCACCGTGGATATCAAGCTTGCCCCGGATATCAGCCAGTTCATCCGGCTAAATTCCAGCGTGGAGGATTTTGACGGATTCCCTATTGTCTCCCTTTCCGAAAGCCCCATGTATGGCTGGAACAAGGTCCTTAAAACCGCGTTCGACTATATATTCGCCGCAGTGTTTATTGTGCTCTGGTCGCCGGTGATGGCGCTTATCGCCGTGGCGATAAAGCTGGAGTCGGAAGGGCCGCTGCTTTACATCCAGGAGAGAATGAGCCTGGGAGGGGAGCCTTTCACCATATACAAGTTCCGCACCATGAAAGTGGATGCGGAAAAAGAGACCGGCGCCGTGTGGGCCAATCCCGGCGACGACCGGCGCACCTGGTTTGGGGCGTTTTTGCGGAGGACCAGTCTGGATGAGCTGCCCCAGCTTTTCAATGTGCTGACCGGGAAAATGAGCCTGGTGGGCCCCAGGCCGGAGCGGCCCGTTTTCGTCAAGGATTTCAAGAAGAGCATCCCAAAATATATGCTGCGGCACAAGATGAAAGCCGGCATCACCGGCTGGGCCCAGGTCAATGGGCTCAGGGGGAACACCTCTTTGGAGAAACGAGTCGAGTATGACCTTTATTATATCGAAAACTGGTCCGTGCTGTTCGACATCAAAATACTCTGGCTCACCATCTGGAAAGGCTTCATAAACAAACACGCATACTGACGCCCCTTCCCCGGATCGCCAGTCCTTCCATTAAAAGAATGGCGTTCTTCATCCCGGCGATTCCATGGCAAAAGCTGATTGATTGTTAAATAATTTATCAGCTTAACCTGGGGGCATGTTTAATGTAGAATACCGATCAGCGCAAATGAAGATTCCCAATCGTTCCTGGCAAACGAGCGCCTTGCTTTATGAGGCATACTGGGAAACTCCTCCCCTTTATTCGTAAAAATAACATGGAAAAGGCAGATGTTCTTGTAGTAATTCCCGCCCGGTATGGCTCCACCCGCCTGGAGGGAAAACCGTTGAAGCTGATCGGCGGCAAGCCCATGATAGAGCTTGTGTATCGTCAGGCCAGAAAAATGGAAACCGCTACGCAAGTGGTGGTGGCCACCGACGATCAAAAGGTGATGGACGCTGTCCTGGCCTTCGGCGGCCAGGCGGAGATGACCTCCCCGGATCATCAAAGCGGCACAGACCGGGTGGCGGAAGTGGCCCAAAGGCGCCAGGCGGACCTGGTGGTGAACATCCAGGGGGACGAGCCGTTCCTGGACCCTAGGTCGGTGGATCTGGCGGTCCGCAGGCTCTTGGAGGATGATCGGGTGAAGATGTCCACCCTATGCGTCCCTGTGACCCATGAGGAGGCGTGCGACCCGAATGTGACCCTGGTGGTGCGCGATATGGAGGAGATGGCGTTATACTTCTCCAAGGCTCCCATTCCCAACGACAGGGATGGCGCCCCTGGGGGGAGGTCGCATTTGAAGCATCTGGGGGTATATGTATACAGAAGGGAATTTTTGCTCGAATACGCTAAAATGGCGCCCACACCCCTGGAGCAAAGGGAAAAACTGGAGCAACTTAGAGTGCTGGAAAGAGGGGGAAAGATATTGGTTGTGATGACAGACAGCGATTCAATCGGAGTGGATTCGCCCGCAGACCTGGAGCGGGCGAACAAAATAGCCAGAGGGGGAAGCTAGATGCCGAAATATATTTTCGTCACCGGTGGAGTCTTGTCCTCCATCGGCAAGGGGATCACCGCGGCCAGCCTGGGCGCCTTGCTGGAGGCCAGGGGCCACAAGGTCACCATGATGAAGCTCGATCCATATATCAACGTGGATCCGGGGACCATGAGCCCGTTCCAGCATGGCGAGGTTTTCGTCACCGACGATGGCGCCGAGGCGGACCTGGACCTGGGTCATTACGAGCGGTTCATCTCCACCCGCATGGGGAAGGTGAACAACGTCACCACCGGATGGATATACAACAACGTCATCACAAAAGAGCGCCGGGGCGATTACCTGGGCGCCACAGTGCAGGTGATCCCTCACATAACGGACGAGATAAAAAGAAGGTTCGATGAAGTGGGGAAGGGGTTTGACATCGCCATTTGCGAAATCGGCGGCACTGTGGGCGACATCGAGTCTCTGCCGTTCCTGGAGGCGATGAGGCAGTATCGGGCGGACATCGGAAAGGAAAACTGCATATTCATCCATGTCACGCTGGTGCCATACCTGAAGGCCTCCCAGGAGCTGAAAACAAAGCCGACCCAGCATTCGGTGCGCGAGCTTCTGGAGATCGGAGTGCAGCCGGACATCCTGGTGTGCCGTTCCGAAGAGGCGCTCAACGACGCGGTGAAGAAAAAGATCGCCTTGTTCACAAACCTGCCCCCCCGGAACGTCATCTCCGGGCTGGATGTGAAAACCATCTACGAAGTCCCCATAAGGTTGTTCGAGGAGGGGCTCGATGAGATCGCCCTGGAGCTTTTGGGGATGGAGAAAAAAGAGAGCGACCTGGGCCAGTGGCGCAGCCTGGTGCAGAGGATCACCACCACCAAACCGAAAGTGCGGATCTCCATCATCGGGAAATATATACAGCTCACCGACGCGTACAAAAGCCTTTCCGAGGCGATTATCCACGGCGGGCTGGCCAATGATGTGGATATAGAATTCGACTGGGTGGACGCGGAGAACCTGGATGGCAAGAATGTGGAAAAAAGATTGCGCGAATCTGACGGGGTGCTGGTGCCGGGGGGGTTTGGCGAGAGGGGGATAGAGGGGAAAATCACGGCGATAAAGCTTGCCCGGGAGAAGAAAATCCCCTTTCTGGGCATATGCCTGGGAATGCACTGCGCAGTGATCGAATACGCCCGGAACGTGGTGGGGATACAAAGCGCCAGCTCCAGCGAGTTTTCCCCCCAATGTCCGGAGCCGACCATCGACCTTATGCCGGACCAGCGGGGCAAAAAAGATATGGGGGCCACCATGCGCCTTGGGTCATATGATTGCCACATCCGCTCCGGCACCCTGGCCCACAAGGCCTATGGCAAAACGGAAATCGCCGAGCGCCATCGCCATCGATATGAGTTTAACAACAACTACAGAATGAAACTGGAGGAGGCAGGGCTGGTGTTCTCCGGGCTTTCGCCGGACGGCAGGCTGGTGGAGATAATAGAAATCACCAACCACCCATGGTTTCTGGCGGAACAGTTCCATCCCGAATTCAAATCTTCGCCGCATAATCCCCACCCGTTGTTCGTGGCGTTTATCAATGCGGCCAAGGAAAACAGTCAGTTGATATGACATGGGCGCTATGTCTGAACTGTGGAGAGACAAAATTCGGCGCCATCCTCAAGTGCGAGCATTGTGGCGTCTCCTCCTCGGGAAACAGGGAGCTGGACATGTTTTTCTCCGACCACAACTATTCGGCGGGAACCCTGGAGCAGCTCGGCCGGGTTGTTAAATCTATAAACGCCGTGAGTGATATGCCAGATGAGCGGTTCTGCGCCTTTATGCTCTACGTCTCCACCCGCCATCCGGAAATGTTGTCCTATGAGCCGGAGGAGGATATGATCGAAAAAATTGAGGAAATATTAAGAAAGGCTGATCCACCCGATGTGATCGTGGCCAAACCAAACGATGATCTGGAGGATAAAATCCAATGAAGGTGGATCTGGAATATAACAATGTCGTCATGGGCGACGAACTCCCCTTTGTCTTTATCGGCGGCCCCTGCGTGATAGAAAGCGAGGAGAGCGCCATGAGAACCGCCCAGACCCTGGCGGAGATAACAAGGCGGGTGGGAGTGGGGTTCATATACAAGTCGTCCTACGACAAGGCCAACCGCTCCTCCGCCGACGCTTTTCGCGGGCCGGGAGTGGAGGAGGGGTTGCGGATCCTGCAGAAGGTCCGCCGGGAAGTGGGGGCGCCGGTGCTTACCGACTTTCATATAGCCGGGGACGCGCCAGCCGTGGGGGAGGTGGTGGATATAGTCCAGGTTCCCGCGTTTTTATGCCGACAGAGCGATATCCTCACCGCCGCCGGGGCCACAGGCAAAGTGGTGAACGTGAAGAAAGGCCAGTTCATGGCCCCCTGGGAGATGGGAAACGCCGTGGAAAAAGTCCGCCGCACCGGCAATCAACGGGTCACCCTGACGGAGCGGGGAACATTTTTCGGGTACAATTCCCTGGTGGTGGACATGACCTCGCTGGTCCAGATGGGCGCTGAGGGGATACCGGTGGTATTCGACGCCGGCCACTCGGTGCAGCGGCCCGGAGGGCTGGGCCATGCCAGCGGAGGAAACAGGGCCATGATACCGCCCCTGGCCCGCGCCGCCGTGGCCACGGGGGTGGCCGCCGTGTTTTTGGAGACCCATCCGAACCCGGACAAAGCCCCCTGCGACGGGCCCAATATGTGGCCCATGGATCAGCTGGCAGACCTTTTGCGCATGCTCAAAAGGCTGGATGAATCGGTCAAGGGTTAAATGAAGTTTTCCACTGGATGCACATTTTTATTGACAAAAATCAGTGGTTTGAGCAAACTTACTAATTCCACAGGCGCGTAGCTCAGTGGGAGAGCGCTTGCTTGACACGCAAGAGGTCGGCGGTTCGAAACCGCCCGTGCCTACCATTGCATATTTAAAAGTATTTGGAGGTTTGTATTAAGGTATATATGACATACGAGAGTATCTTTCCTGAAACAAGGACAGGCTCATCTCTTGTTGAGGTGCGATATATCTAACGTACAAAAGCGTTTCCGGGTAAACGACCAGATCAGCAGCAAAACGGTGATGGTCGTTGGCAGCGATGGTGAGCAGTTAGGTGTGCTGTCACTGAGTGACGCGATAGAGCATGCAGCCAATGTGGAGATGGATCTGGTGGAGGTGGCGCCCAACGCAAAGCCGCCGGTATGCCGGATCATGGACTATGGCAAGCTGCTGTATCGGCAAAGCAAGAAGGCGCACGACGCCAAGAAGAAACAGAAAGTGATTCGGATCAAGGAGGTGAAAATCACCCCCAAGACCGAGGAGCACGACTATCAGTTCAAGCTCACACATGTGAAGAGGTTCCTGGCGGACGGGGACAAGGTGAAGGTGAGCGTCTTCTTCAAGGGAAGGCTCATTACCCACACAGAGCTGGGCTTGAAAGTGCTGGACAGGTTCAAGGTCGATTTGGCTGACGTGGCCATTGTGGAATCGGAGCCTGAAAGGATGGGCAAGACGCTGTCGATTGTGGTGGCGCCGGTGAGCCCGCCCAAAGTCCAGAAACAGAAGGGTGACAAACCGGCGGATGCCGGAGCAGACGCCGAAGCTGTGGAAAGTGGGCAGATCGATAATGTGGATGTGGATGCCAAGCCAGATGACGCTGGCTGAACCAATATATAGGAGAATGGAAATTGCTGAAGCAAAAATCTAACCGGGGCGCCGCGAAGAGGTTCAAGTTGACCGGCTCGGGGAAGATAAAATATAAAAAGGCGTCGATGCGCCATATTCTGACTTCCAAGAGCCAGAAGACAAAGCGCAACAATCGTCACGCCGGTATTGTGGATGCGGCGAATGAAAGAAACCTAAAGCGCGTGCTTCCGCACCTGTAAAACGGGGAAAGAACAAGCGCATGAATTATGGCAATTATTCGAGATTAAGCGATGGCTAGAGTTACAAGAGGCCCTGCCAGCAGGGCCAGACGCAAAAAGATAATGAAGTTGGCCAAGGGCTATCAGAACGCCCGGGGAAACACGCTGCGACACGCCAAAGAGGCGGTGGTCATGGCGATGAAAAACAACTATCGCGACAGGAAACTTCGGGCCAGGAACTTTCGGGCCTTGTGGATCACCCGCATCAACGCCGCGGCCAGAGCTCATGGCATCAGCTATTCCAGGCTGGTGGATGGCCTGGGCAAGGCTGGAGTGGAGATCAACCGGAAGATGCTGGCGGAGCTTGCGGTGAGCGAGGGGGACGCCTTCACCCGCCTGGTGGAGATGGCGAAGGCCAAAGCTGGCGCGCCAGCCACCGCCTGACCGTCCGGCGACTCTGGGGAAGACATTTCCCGGCGAACCTGGAATTGTATAAAAGTAAGGCCGCTCATGGGGGCGGCTTATTTTTTGTCCTGATGAAACGTTGCCATACTATGGGGGAGCGAAAAGATCCAAACCCTCGCCATGGCGGGGATATGATCCAATAGCATTATGCCAGACGACCTGGAAAAACTGAAAGCCGCATTCCTTGCCCGGATAGCCTCCGCCGACTCCCTGCCGGAGTTGGAGCAGGCCAGGGTGGAGCTGCTGGGGAAAAAGAGCGAGATCACCGGTCTGCTGAAAGGGCTGGGCAAGCTGTCGCCCCAGGAGAGGCCAGAAGCCGGCAAGGTGATCAACGACCTGCGCATGGTCGTGGAAAGCGCCCTGGAGGAAAAAACCACTTCCATAAGCCGCCGGGAAACGCTGGCGAAGCTGGAAAAGGAAACCTTCGACATCACGCTGCCCGGCAGACCTGCGGGGAAGGGGGCATTCCACCCCATCGGCCTGGTGATGGAGGAACTGCTGGATATATTCACCGGCCTGGGATATATGGTGGAGGAAGGCCCGGAGATCGAGACCGAGGAGCGAAACTTCGGCAAGCTCAACTTTCCCGACGACCACCCCGCCCGGGATATGCAGGACACCTTCTGGGTCCAGAACGGCGCCAGGTTGCTGCGCACCCACACTTCCCCTGTGCAGGTGCACGCCATGGAAAAATACAAGCCCCCCTTCGCGGTGATCGCCCCGGGGCGGGTGTTCCGGTGTGACTCCGACGTGACCCACTCGCCGGTTTTCCACCAGCTGGAGGGGTTCCACGTGGACAAGGGGATAAATTTCGGCCATCTGAAAGGCTCGCTGGAATTGTTCATCCACCGGCTATACGGGATGGATACCAAGGTCCGTTTCCGCCCCAGCTTCTTCCCATTCACCGAGCCGAGCGCGGAGATGGATATAAGCTGCGTGATGTGCGGCGGCAAGGGATGCCGTCTGTGCAAGGGAACCGGCTGGATGGAGATTCTGGGCGCCGGGATGATAGACCCCAACGTGCTGGAGGCGGGCGGCATCGATTCGGAGGAATGGACCGGGTTCGCCTTCGGATTTGGCATAGAAAGAATAGCCATGCTCAAATATGGTATCGACGATATCCGGCTGCTGTTTGAAAACGACCCCAGATTCCTGGGGCAGTTTAGATGAGCGGGAAAGGGATAGCGCCATGCTGATATCTGTCAAGTGGATGGAGGAATTGATCCCCACCGGCCTTAGCCCGGAGAATATCGCCGTATTGCTGACCGACCTGGGGCTGGAGACAAGCATCGTTGACGACCGGCGCGGATGGTATCAGGGGATGGTCATCGGCAAGGTGCTTTCCAAAGAATCCCATCCCAATGCGGACAAGCTCTCCCTATGCAAGGTGGACGTGGGGGAAGCCACGCTGGATATCGTGTGCGGGGCGCCGAATGTGGGCGCGGGCCAGACCGTGGTGGTGGCCCGGGTGGGGGCGGCGCTGCCGGATGGGATGAAGATAGAAAAACGAAAAGTGCGCGGCCAGGTGTCGGAGGGGATGATCTGTTCCGAGTCGGAGCTTATGTTATCCACCGACCATGACGGGATCATGACCCTGGAAGATGGGCTGGCGCCGGGGGCGAGCTTCGGCGATATGTATGAGGTGTGCGATACCGTTCTGGAGGTGGACCTGACCCCCAACCGGGGCGACTGCCTCAGCATGATCGGTATCGCCAGGGAATTGGCGGCGACCACCGGAACCCCCCTGCGGATGCCGGATACCTCGTTGGATGAGGATACCCAAGCCAGATCCTCTGATAAAATAGATGTCCAGATAGAGGCGCCCGATCTTTGCCCGCGATACACCGGAAGGGTGATCACCGGGCTTACCGCGGCAAAATCGCCATTCTGGATGCGACGTCGGCTGGCGGCGGTGGGGGTGCGCGCCATCAACAACCTGGTGGATGTGACCAACTACGTGCTGATGGAGACGGGCCATCCGCTGCACGCTTTTGATTTGCGGGAAGTGTCCGGCGGCAGGATCGTTGTCCGACGGGCCAATGACGGGGAGCGATTCACCACTCTCGACGGCAAGTCCCACCAGCTCTCCCCGGATAACCTGGTGATCGCCGACGCGAAGCGGGCTGTGGCCCTGGCCGGGGTGATGGGGGGGGAGAACTCCGAGGTGAAGGATACAACCTCCGAAGTGATGCTGGAAGCGGCGTTCTTCGATCCGTCATCCGTGCGCAGGACCAGCAAGGGGCTGGGGATAAAAAGCGAGTCGTCCTATAGGTTCGAGCGGGGATGTGATGTGGAAGGGCTTATATTCGCCCAGGACCGGGCCGCCAGCCTGATGGTCAGCCTCGGCGGCGGCAAGGCGCTGGCCGGACGAGTGGACGCCTATCCTCGGAAAATTGAAAAAAGAAAAGTCACCATACGCCAGGCCAGGGTGGAAGCTATCATGGGCGTGTCCGTGGAAATGGAGCGGATAGAGGAGATACTCACCGGCCTGGAGATGGAAAAAGTCTCCACGGATGGCCAGGCGCTCATGGTCGAGGTTCCCCATTTCCGGTTCGATATCGAGCGGGAGATCGACCTGGTGGAGGAAGTGGCCCGGTTTGTGGGCTATGACAAGGTGAAGCCCACCGCTCCGGAAGTGCCGGTGAGTGTGACTGGGCTTTCCAGAAGCTTGCGGATACGCCGGGCGTTGCGCCGTCATCTTTGCTCCATAGGCCTGATGGAAGGAATGCGGTACAGTTTCGTATCCATGTCGGATATAGATCGCTTCCTGATCCCGGCGGAGCACCCATGGCGTCGGCTGGCGCCCATAGACAACCCGCTCACTTCCGAATGGACCCATATGCGCCCATCGCTTCTTCCTGGGCTGGTGTCCGCCATAAAGGGGACCCGGGAGACATCGGTGTTCGAAATCGGAGTGGTCTTCCAGCAGACCAGCCCGACACAAAGCGACGAGCGATGGATGGCGGCGGTGGTGTTGACGGAAAACGCAAACCCGGGGCTTTGGGAGGGGAGAGCGCCCAAACGGGATTTATTTCATATGAAAGGTGTGGCCGAGTCCATGGCCTCCCATCTGGGCTACAGCGAGGTGACGTTCCTGCCTTCATCCCACCCGTATTACTACCCGAAGCGCCAGGCGGACATATTGGCCGGAGGAGTCAAACTGGGAAGCATGGGGCAGATTCGGCCCGAGACCCTGGGAGCCTATCAGGTGGACCAGGAGCTGTTCACCATGGAGTGGGATCTGGATGCGGTGGCGGCCAATCCTGCGCCAAAAACCATGTGCGAGAAGCTGACCAAATTCCCCTCGGTAAAGCGAGATCTGGCCGTGGTGGTGGATGAGTCGGTGACGGCCCGGTCTTTGGCCGAAGCGATAAAAAAACATGGCGGGCGCCTGGTTCGGCAAGTGGAGATATTCGACATATACGTCGGCGGCAAGATAGGCGAAGGGAAGAAAAGCGTCGCCTTTTCATTGGAGTTTCTCGATGAGACCAGGACCCTGGTGGATGAGGAGGCCAGCAACGCCTTTGAAAAAATAGTGGAAGGATTGGGCAGGGATCTGGGCGCCCGGCTTCGGTAAGTTGGGGTGTCTTCCGGGTTGGATAATCAACTGATAATGTGGAAAACCGATAAATGATCGGGAATCTTCATTAAAGGCCATTCCGTCCCGGCTGTTTTTGT
>Ga0224511_10001184_pt1 | contig 15127 bp, 4 predicted proteins | sample SF_May12_sed_USG_2_FD_169988 | JGI IMG/M metagenome (GOLD analysis project Ga0224511, IMG submission 169988) | Sediment microbial communities from San Francisco Bay, California, United States - SF_May12_sed_USGS_8_1 | ecosystem: Environmental > Aquatic > Marine > Sediment | place: USA...
CGTATTTTCCCGTATCGGGCAGCAAAACACCCTGTATCTTATAATATTTGGTCAGCTACAAAAATGGGGTCGGTAAAATTCAAAATGGCTTCCTACACAATAATAAAACACATGAAGTCAAATGTACACAAATTATATGCTATTGTCAGGTTATCATTATGTATAAAGGGAAATAATCTTGTTCAGATTAAAATCAATAAAGCGTGGTGTTTAACCGCAGTATTGATTGTTTAGTGAGGCAGAGCTTTTTAACGGTCAAGGATATGTTAACATACGAAAATGCAGAAGACACAAAAAAATTGATTAAGTAAAAAAATATGTAATGTTTTGGAAGATTGAATTTGGTAAATGTGATACGGGTCTATTGCTCAATATATAATATATGTGCAATGTAAAGCATTTGTTGTTTTAATCTCCAATTGCTCTTTTGACCAACTGTCTGACTACGGAAGGTGCTGTTGAAAAGTTTCAAACGTTCATACTGTAGTTATAAACGCCAAAAGGAAGAATTTGATTTGTAATATTTCGAAATTTTAGTAATTAATAAGAAGAATTAGATAAAAACTCTTATAAACAAACTGCTAGCTCATGTAGAAGCGTTATGATGGATAAAGAAATGTACATTTTCTTGTGTAACATGTAAGTTTTTTTACTTATTTTAGACACAATTCAAAAAAGGTTGTCGGTGTGTAATAAGCGATACAGTGCGTTTTGCTGCCCAATACGGGAAAATATGGGTCATTCAGAACATTAATATGGCAACAGAACTATGTTCTGTTCATTAATATGGGGCTCAACGCAAGCGTCTCGCCCCATGTTAATCTTCTGAATGCCCCGTATTTTCCCGCATTGGGCAGCAAAACACCGTGTATCTTTTTTTACCCTAATTATACATGTATACGATGAAATACATAACACATACACAGTATAATTATGATTTTCAAATCAAAATGATGCACCTTTGTATGTAAATAACGTGTTTCGTGACACTTACATCAAACTGTCCAACACCCACAGGATGCCCATTGGAAGAGAGTTCGATAGACAGACATCCGTCCTTAATCGAACGCCAGTGGTGTGCCTGATCTCTGAGTGGGCAGCCATTTTTCCTGCAAAATCACTGAACACACTGAAAATACACGTGCATATTTGTGATCTGACAAACTGCATGCACCGATTTACTTATTTTACATTATCTCATTCAATATGCGCTGTCACTGTAATTGCATAAGACATACGATCTTCACGAATCGCAGCGTTTGAATATGCAATGAATGTGTTTCCTCCTTTTCAACCAAATAATCATTTTTAAAACATGACCTGATTTTTTTCCACAGTCAGAAGACATTTGTGCTTCGGAATTAACATTATCCTAATTTTAAATACGGTAGTATCATGTGCAAGTTCTATGTGCCCAGGGGAGGGAGAGTTCATATCTTTTAATTTCATTTACACGTCCAAAAATGTAGATGTTTGTAGTTGCAGATAACTGGATTAAACAATTAGTGAAAATCATTGATACCAGGGCGTTAAATTAGCATTTGTACGATAACAAAATTTATAAATATAAATATAAACACTTTATAGTTTATAAAAATATTCCTTGCGTCTTGTTTTACGAGTGTGATATTGTGCCGTTTTTTTTGTATTCACCAATTTGTCATCCATGGTAGCCTTAAGGTATCCTGTCCGCGGTTTCTGCAACATACCTGTGAACATCACTTCAATTTATATTTCAGCTCTCCTTCAATTACTTTAGCTAAGAATAAACTATTGTTTCGGCTACATTTTTATCAGTTAGGGTCAGGAAAATAATAGGCTTTATCTTACAATCAACATCTTGTCATAAATGAAGGCGTGATGCGAAAGAATTATACGTTTTAATGGATGTGTTTATTTCTTTTCTAGGACAAATGTTATATAGGTAACATTGGAAACACAGACTAAACATTATATGTGTCTGGACTAAAACCAAATAGAGCACGTTGGGCCGGGGTTATGGCACAAATTCACGAAAACATGAATGAAACTCAATTTACCTATGACTGTGTATGTTTTAAAAGACTTCATTTCTTCATTTTAAGGTAAGACTTGTGTGATGGACTATGAAGCATACACATTTGAATTTTGTATAAAAAAATAAACAAGATTTTTTCATTAAAATGTGATATATACTATGCTTTTACTTTTCAACCGTAGAAAAATCTTTTTAAAATGCCAGTTACCTATATTTGCTTAAATTACATTAAAGAGAAGTCATTTTACACTTTATTACCTCCCTTAAATATGAATAAAATGAAAATTTTCAATCTTGTTTATAAAAACAAAAAAGCAAAAACTGAGAAAAGTTGTGCTGTGGATCGTCTTAAAATGGCAAAAATTTAAATAAAAAAGGTTTATAAAATCTCTTCATAGCTGCAAATATGTGAATCCATTACAAAGGTCTCACCTTAAATTTCCATTTATTATTACTGTATTTCATTACACTAATCTTATACATGTAGCACATGTTATCCTAACACTGCGTTTGCCACATATTAACATTTTGATCATACCTAATCGAAATAGAAAAATACAAAACACTGGACCTAACACTTTAATGTGCGTTTATTTATCAACAATCAAATACCTCGAGCTATTCGCATTGTACACACACCATCCGCACAGAGGGTTTTTGGATTCCATTACCTCCTCACAGGTCGAATACTGACCGCAATCAGATGCCCTATATTTTACAACCTGAAAATATAAAGTATCTACGGTACATGCAATCATGGTTGTTTATTAAATATAAAGACATTATTAACGATTCACATAAACAACTGTTGTATATATATATAATTTATATAAGTTTATTAAAACATGACAAACATGTACCCGTCATGCAATTTCAAGATTTTAAATATTACCACTGAATACCGCTTTTTAATAAAATATAATATGTACGGTAACTTACTGATCGCGTTGACAATACATAAAATGTGTCGTCAGTTTTAATGTAGAAGTCTTGAATTAGCTGGCCCCGGTCAACTAAAGTTGTTTCGTACCTCTTCAATGTGATGCTGGATTCGGCATACTACATGTAGACACAAAGCAACTCATGATGGAAGGACGAGTTTATGTACACCTTAATTGACAAGGGTTTAAGTTGAACTTTTTCAAATTAAATTGACCAAAGTCCTGAGGAATATTGGCATTACATTTTAATCAAGAACAAACCAGAAAAGTAAGCTGATCTACAAGTTTGAAAAGAAAAAAATAAAGGAAATAAAACAAACATTTGCAACAATACAATCGTTTTGTTTACAAAAAGACGAATTTCTTCAGGTGGTTGACTACATTATGTATTAATTTTCCCCTATATTTATTTAGTACATGTAAATAGTCCAAGTTTAAGCCCAAACATCTCAAAATTCGCCGCATAAATTATGCTAAATGATACCTTATATCTTTAAGTATAGATGAGTAATTGTAAAGAACACACATATATATGCTTATTATACAAGAATAAACTCGGAAACAAAATACATCCTTCTTGAACACTTTTTATATGTGTAAATATGGACGAATATTGACTTTCCCCACCCTTGCACCAGCATCTAATAATTTAAACCTTTTCTATTGCCTTGAGTATACATCATCGTATTCTCTTTTCACAACTTACAACAATTATTAAATTCATACAGAATTGTTATGAACACATCTGCTTTAATATATACATACAATGATTCTTTTTGAGGCTGTAAACTGTTACCTTAATTACTATACTAAGACCTTAAAGGAGAATGCGACAGTTTGTTTAACCGGTGTGATTTTAAACCATACACCATCTAAATTTTACTTAAATACATTTGCTGTTTTCACAGCACGCATTTTTTGTAAAAGCACACATATATTCAGATGCTGGGGCGCCCTTTTAGCAGTTTGTTTTTTCGAATTTATTGCTCTGCCAAACAAATTGATGTACAAAGGAGGAATGTTTCGTTGCATCTTATATAACTTTACGCGAGGCGAACATTAGTATAAAAACGGGTAGGAAAACACAGCTTACGACTGAAATACAAGAACAAGGATTTGTTTTGCTCAATCCATTACTCGGTCCGGCGAACATGTTTTTTCTTTTGTTTGATACCATTCAACCGTACATTTTATTAATAAAATATATGATATTTCGTTATAAATAAGTCAGAAACAGAAATGCACATTTTCTTGTTAGCTTTAGTATAAAAAATCAGAAGTTGTTCTAAATTCTTTAAAAATACTAAATGTTTGCACTACTTTAAATTATGAGATGTTGGTATATACACGATAACAGGAAAGTTATAGTTGTATTGTAATATTAATATAGTTTCATATACCAAATAACGTTTTCCCTATATTGAAGGCAGACTATTATGTAAAACATTCTCCTATAAAATTGAAACATTTATCACTTAGTAACGACATAAACTGTTGGCATACAAAGTATTACCAAAATCTATTATCAGGAAACAATGAAAAACTGCATTTCCCTTAAATTACGAGAACAATATGACTTCTGAAGAGTCAACAGCAAACCTTGACAACAAAACCGTTTGAAGTCCCAGCAAATACAGTCGTAATGTTGGTGTCAGTGTGTGTGTACGCCTGTAAAGATGTGAAATAGCCTTCTTCTGTGGAGCTTCTGGCAATTGCCTCCATAGTGACAATGTTAGTTGATATAGCGTAATATCTCAAGGGTTCATTTTGTGCATTATAATCTGCCGTACAAGATTGAATATCATCATCAGTTACGTTGATCACCTGGAAATATGAAAAGCTGCGCATGTGAGTAAATCAGTCTCATTTATGACAAGAGCCTAAAACGAAACATAAATGTGCATGCTTAGTTATGAAGTTAAACATGTTTATCCATGACAAAAGGAAATAGAACTGCGCTGCTGTTGAAACCTTCGAAATATGAATTCAGAATATTGATGGATTCTTCGTTTCCTACTGAAGTGCAAGTGTACTGTAAACTTTATGTTTGTTATGGTTGTAAATTGTGTAGCCTCTTATTGTTAACCACTTTAACATGTTTTCGAGTATTAACACGATCATCTTGTTTTTATTTGCTATTTCATTTTGGGTGTGTTTGCTTGTATTTAGTCGTTGGTCCTAGCAATGTTAATCTTCTAGTTAAAACACGTTTAATTCTTAATGATGTTTATTGAGATCTACTGACTTATAAATGCATAATTGTGAAAATCGATTAACTTGTAAAATTTTATACATCAAACGTAAATAAAAGTAGATTTTCTTTTAAAACTGAAAACACACATAGCGTGTTCTTGGTTTAGGTCTCTTGCAATTAAACAGATAAGTAAGATGGCTGTTCGATGAATTCGTGGAAATTGTAGGACATGTAGTGTGCGCTTATTTTCAATCAATATGTTTACCAATATAAGTTACAAACATTTTACTGGCACATGCTAGAAAACATTGTCTGGCTCCAAAAAAAAAACAACGTCAACGTCATAATTCAGAATAACACAATATATATGTAAAAACTTAACAAAATAATGATTTGAAATATTGTATAAATTATACATGAAAATTGTAAACTGATCCTTATGTTTACCACAAAAACGGTTATTTTTTATAACACCCGGACTTCCATATGGACGGTATTCAGCACATACGTCGGATGTTGATGTCCTACTAAAAGCCATACCAAACAAATATTTGGTAAGTACTAGAACTAGTTTCCCCCGATCTCCCGGATGAAGGGTAAACCTTTAGTCCCCTATGGTGTGAATATCGGTAGGGGACTAAAGGTTTACCTTTCATCCGTCAGTCAGTCCGTCCGTCCGTTCGTTTGTCCGTCCGTCAGTCTGTCCGCTAAGAATCTGAATCCTTTAATAAATTATGAATAAAACTTGGTTCGTGAATCGGTAGCAATGTTTACAATATGCACGCACAATATATTGGACGCTACCTCAAAGGTCAAAGTCACAGTATGACCTTGCAGCAAAATCGTGTCTGGCCCATGACTTTGTTATTTGAAGTCGGAGTTTACAACTATTTCACAGAAATGATCACCATATTGAGATGATGTGTCACTACCTTGTTGACTTCTAGATCCTTTGATAATTTAAAAATTGTCAAAGTAAGGTGCGTAAAACGGGGTGTGTCAATTAGTAGCAATTATACCAATACAGACTTTAACCTGAAATTAATTATAAATGACAATAAACAAGAGCGTATGGTAATTAAAGAACTGTTCCAGAGACTGGTAGGGGACTACTGTATTGCCTGCAATACTATCAAATGCTTGTTTAAATTAAAACTTTAGTACTTTAACCATACCCGCACAATTATTTAAAACTGCATGTAACGCACCATGCGTGCAATACGTAACAACAAGAACAATTGGTAAACACTAACGCAATTAAACATGCATTCATTAAGTCACAGATACTGCTACACCTGAGATATTCAATGAAACTGATGTTAAACCATTCTTAAATCATATGCTTAAAGGCCATTAACACAGCGAAAACGCATGAATCACGCACCTATTGCGCACACATTTTTGTTTCTCGCGGAGCGTGCGTGGTATGCGTAATTCGTCGGTGGATCGAATGTGGACTGTCATTGATTGTAAGTGGATGTGTGTCGAAGGCAATTTGTGCGTGATGTAGAATTTTTAACGGTGAAAAAACTTCCGACGCACAATTGTGCGTCTGTGTGCGTTATTCATGAGTAGTTTATGCGTAGAGTATGCGTGACTATGCACGGGACACGCGTCGGCGGTCAGTGCTTATGCGTCGGGACTGGTTCGAAACTGCGCACGTCCAAGGCCGTACACTGACGCCTTCATATCACACATGAACATCGCACGTATCACGTTCATTCCACTGGCATTCACTGACTATCACATACAAAACTGACGAATAACTGACACATCACTGACGGAAACGCATAACGAATCGCATCCAATGACCGGGGACGCATTTCCGACAGCTGACGCAGGAATAACTTACATGGACGCACGGCTTACTGACGGAAAAGTTATGAATCATTGATGTTCCACTGACGATGTTTCACTGTGCCCTGACAGGACCGTGTGGAGAATGCGAATATGTGAATGAGTGCAGGACGAATGCATGTGTTTTGTTAAATAAACAATCTTGAAATCTATATTTTGGAGTTTGTTTCTTCAGGAAACAATGTATTAAAACAGTTATGTCCAAGACTTAATAATGATGAAATAGTCAGTCCTCTTTGGTCCCTTTTCAATTTTCAAGATTTACCCATGTTACTTTATATAAATCAGATAAGCCCCCAAACAGTGCCCCATTTTATACTACGGGCATAATTTGAACATTCTTTCTAGCAACCAATCAGAACCATTTGAATAAGTTTGGTAGGGGACTACAAAGGTCCATATCTGTTGTGTTTGGTCAAATTCCTACTAGTGGTTCAAGAGAAGAAATCGTTTGAAGTTTTCCTTATATAATTCAATGAAAATTGTGACCCCAAGGGTGGGTCAGTTTTGATCTCAGGGGCATAATTTGAACAACTTCGGTTGCGGACCTTTTTTGATTTTTGAAAATTGCAGTTTGGAAACGTATTTTATGACCCCGTGACCTACTACTGCAACCAACTGGAACGGTTTGAATAAAGCAACACATAGGGATAATACATGTGAAGTTTGGTCAAAATCCATTGATGGTTTTAGAGGAGTAGCCGTTTGAATAAAAACGTTAACGCACGCACACACACACGACGAACAACGGACTGTCAGAAAAGCTCAAGTCACTTTGTGTCCAGGTGAGCTAAAAAGACAACACTTTTTATTAAGAACAATAACAAAATGTATTTAAATATGTACAAAGAATTTTATGCATCAAGTCTTGATCTTTCTGTCTTGAAGCTGGGGCGTGTTTAACGAATGGTAAATTGTCCTTCTGGATCCAGTTCCCAGGAGCTGGCTGTCGACACCAAACGAGGACAGGATTAAAGACACATCAATGACATCTTGACTGCAGGAGAGAAGCTTGGTCAGAGATCCGGCAGACAACCGCTCCCACTATGAGTGCTTGGCATCTGGCTCTGGATATGGCTCTGCTGTTGGTACTGCTGGACTTGCTGCTGCTGGTGGTACTACTGGTAGATACCAAGCTGGTGAATCACAGTAGGTGCAGACATCGTCTGTGGAGGTCGTGGAGGCTCGCGCATCTATTTGGGAGTCCATCAGGGTGCAGATCGTCGTCCTCATCTTCTTGTTCTCATCCACCGGGGTTGCACGGAGACTGTCTGCTGTTCTGAAGCAGCCGGTTTGTCTTCTGAGTTGCGACAAGAGCTGCTGTTTTGCCTTCATGCTCTCCCGGAGATCCTTGATCTAGTGCTTTCTTTCTCCTTTTCTTTGAAATTATCGTGGAAGTCTGGCTGGACGTCCGGGCTGCCTCCGTCGGCTGATTCTCTCTCAACGGTCTCCATATCATTTTCTTCAAGTTGTGAGGCAGGCTGGTTACTGTCTGCCTCACTGTCACTTATCCGTGTAGTTGAACCATGGCTCAAAGTCAAGGCAAAATTCTTCATGGGTTCAGACTTGATGGATGGCAGCTGAGTCTGGTAGAATTGCAGAACCTCCCTGTCAGTGTACTTCTTTGGTGCCTGGACATACTTTTTCTTTGTGAATCTGACGTACCAATCTTTAATAAACTTCCACCAGCCCATGATGTGCTCCAATGGCAGCCCCATCTCGTCAATCTTGGCAGCTCAGATATGATCCCTGTTCTTGTACAGACGATGCCTCCACACCTCGTCGTGCTCGGCCATCCATTCTAGCCGGTCTTCTTCCACCTTAGCGTCAAGGGGAAAGTCACGTTTGGCTATGGCTTTTTAATTTGATTTGCCTTTGCCCTTGCCCCCAGGGCGTGGATCTTCTTCAGACGTCTTATCAGCAGCAATACCAGCAGCAGGGTCAGCAGGAGGTGCAGACTCATCTGAATCCGCAGCATGGATTCCACTTAGATTGACAGATCAAGAGGTGGAGGGGTAGGCGACCTCCGGGACCTCCTAGCAGCAGCAACAGCAGCAGGTTGTTCAGAAGCAGCAGCCTCTAGTGGATCTACATGGATTTTTCCTTATTATCATTCTTCTTCTGAATCCCTGTCTTTGAGGGCAAGCGACCTTTCTTATGTGGCATCTCAAAAAAATCTTCAAGTAGTCTTCAAGGTTTCAGGATCACAGGATCAGCCCACGTGAAGTGTCCTGGATTAGCAAATAGTACTGAGGAACTCCCGTCGGGAAACGCGTTTTACGAGGAATGTTATCGGAGCGTGCGTGTTTGGACACGCTCCGTCAGTGATTCATGTGTCGGGCGTGCGTCGAATGTTCGTGGAATATAACACCGTATTTGCTCGTATGCGTCAACGTGCGCGATATGTCAGTGGTTCGTCAGTAATTGTAAATAATACATGCGCGGTACATGCTTGACTCATGGGTCGCGTGATTCGTCAGTGATTTCTTTCTCCGACACTCCAAAAACTTGATCATTTTCTCGACACACAAGCACGCACGAACCCAATTGGTGCGTGCCTGGTGCGGGAACGGCTGTGTGACTGACCCTTGAGTATGTGAGTATTTTGCTAATCGGCAAGGGGTTTGTAAAATTAAAACATAATTATATTTTTGGTAGAAAGCGAGACCTGGCAACTTGCAACACATTAGTTACTATGGTAACAAATATTTTGAAAAGTAAATGAAAACAGCATGTTGATATAATACAATTAATATGATGACCAAATTCTAAAAAGAAATATTGAAAACTTATTAACTGCGACATTCTAACGAATTGTTAAATGTGTATAGGAGGAAATTAAACACAAACAACTGTCTACTTACAAACCCTCCGCTTGGCCTTGTTTCAAAATATCGTTCTTCCTGCTTGAATGGGTATTCATTAACATATTGCACTTCCGCTCGTGTAAGGTCGGCGTTTAAGTCAGAAAAGGACTTTGTGCATATTATTCCTGCACCAGCAACTCTCTCTGGGTTATTGTTTTTAGCAAAACTAGCGATCAAGTAATCGGTGCCATTTAGTTTTACAACCTTTGCGTCTTGAGCTAAATTGTATTTGGCCCCGTCCGATTCACACGACAGTTCCATATCAACGTATGTCGTGAATGCCAGATCAAAGTTACAAAGTCTGGCGATTTTAGAAACAAACGTGTCGTTTCCAACATTCGTCTTCTGGTTGGTTAAGAGAAAGGTGTAGGTTTCATACTTAAACGCACCTTTGTAGTACACAATATAATTTAACATATTTCTGTATATTTGGAACCGCATATTACTTCTAAAACTTATACCTTCATTGATACTGAATTGGTCTGTCCTTAATGCCAGTGCCGTATACGCGTAGTCAATGTCATATCTTTGTACTTCAACAACAGGAACATTTGCTCCATAGGAAACCACCATAAGAAAAAGATGCGTGCCCCACATCAGCGCAACTGCCGGCCTGTTTCGCTCCGTGCTGACAACTAGAGTATCTATATAGGTATTGTCTCCGTACGATGATGAATGAACAACAGAAGACAAATTGGACAATAGTCTTCTCTCACAAATCCCTCCATTGCCCGTTCCACATGTCATCAACGTCTGACCGGTTTCATTCAGCAACAGAACTTTATTGTAATTTGATTTACACGGTCCGGTACACGTGTCCGCACTCTGAAGAACGTTGAGATCCTCGTCAAAGCTGTAGAGTCTGTCAAGCCCACCAACATACAGCGTGTTGTTGTAGACGTGGAGGTTGAAGAGTTCCGGAAGCTGGGATGTGCGCCGTACTTCCGGTGACGGGTGAACAAAAGTCGCATGCCATCCTAGCGCCAGGACAATCAACAGCTCCAAACTAGACATGATCGATTGATCACAACTGTATTAAAATCCGTTTACGTATAATTATCTTTAACGCACCAGCTCCTATTGAATTATAAAGGATTTTCAGATAGTCCTTTAAAACACATTAACTAAATTAAACGTTTCATATAATGCCCGCGTTTTGTGAAATCTTCCTTCTTAGTGCTGTATTATATGTCCTTACAAATATTGTAAAGGGATCGAATTTGAAAATATTTGTAACGTTGATAACATCCGATGCATGTCAGCACTCTATCAATATGTACTTTGTTGTGAAGTGTTTTATTGTGTATTATGTAACAAGCAATAGTTGGTATTTTCCAAATTCTCCATTACGAGTTTACAAACTTTCAAATTGGTAAAAATTGAATGTATAACTTATAAATAAAACATCATGTATCCCGACCATTATAAACGTTCCATCCTTTAATTTAATATTTACTCGTGATCATCGTATTACATTTACAACACCTGCAATCAGGAAGTTTTAAAATTCAGAAGAGCTTCAATCTACATTGCATGCATTACGGCAAGACGGTGTAAGTAAATATTTTGAAAGGTACTCAATCCATTGAAACCTCTTTAACCGCGTGCCGTAGTCTCAGTCAATGAAGATCAGCTAGTTTAAGAGTAGGTTCAGTAGTTAATTTAAATATGTTTAATACCATTGACACACATATATATATATATATGGACAAATGAAAACGCAGAAATATTATGCATTGCGCTACGTACACGCGAAAAGAAGTGTTACAAAATATAGGAAAATATATTTGGTTTAAGACCTTCTCTGGAATGTCAATACATACAATTAAATTACTAGGTTAAGTTAGAGTAATAAATTAAATAGTTTCTGTTTTTTAATCTACCTGTCCAATTGGCTGTTCGTAACTACACTTATTATGGTCAAACAAACTTTATTTGTATAAGAAAAGCTAAATAAATCCTAATAAAATATTTATACTGCAGAATTATTGAATTGGATGTTATTGCCACGATACCGGATATAAAACGTTAACTATAATGATTATACGCACAGTGTGACACAACAAAGACGCGATCAATTGGAAACATCGAGGCAAGATATTGATGAAGGCTTAATGTGTTGATTATAGTTAGTGTAATGTGATTTGCAAAAAAAACAAATGGTTTATTTTATTTAATAACTAAGGTATAAGCGATTAAACGTGCCAAAAATAGCGGTTTTCGGCAATGCACGAGGTCGCCTTTTATTTGCAACATGGTTACGTGAAATTTCCCGCGGTACGTCATTGTCTTACTTACATGCCTACCGTACTAACGGCTAACCGCGGTATCTCCGAAGTGAATGATCGTGGAAACAATATCGTTTTTAACTCAAACATCTTAGATTACGCCATTAAGGATAACTGACGCTTCAATTGAAGCAACTGAAACTAAACAGAAACTGAATTTGTATTTATTTTAAATCAACAATAAACTTTTTCATTATGTCTTTGTGACATATATTCAGCCCAGTGCATCACCGGTATGGTTTTAGTACCGATCAAGTTACTGGCGGTTCTGGTTTCTTTACCCAGCGTCTCCTACTTCATTTTATAATTAACACTGAACATCGCATTTGTTAAGTTTAAGACTAATATAATAATGTTGAATAAACACACGTTTATATAGCTAAGTTTATTTGTTAAGACAACTTCCTGCTTCGCCGGGTTATTCTGACCTACTGCTTTTGTGTGGAGGTTGATAATGTCTTTATGTACTGCATCCTTGTTTTACAGAGTAGTTATATATTTTATCCACCCGTATCCCCACGTGGTTTGAATATTTTAAAGTAGAGTTTTGTTGATGGACTGTTTGTTGTTGATGGTGTGGCGTATTTCTTTACCATTCTTTACCATTGATGACCAGCTTTGATAACACCGAGGATGCCATTTTATACCTGCCGTCTGTGGTTTTAGGACGTTCTTTCATATAAACACGGCCATGTACTATACTTGCCTTGTAGACATTATCAGAAATAAAGAGGAAAATAATGTCAACATAGTGTTTACGTCTTCACATTATATTTGGCTAAGTTAAAGGTAAATCAGTGTTGCAGGAGCAACTTTAAATATCGTGGCATTTTTAGAAAGATTGTTTTCTCGGTAGTGACTTGTATAAATTGTGTCAGTAACGCGGTATGTCTTCATTATCCTTCATATATAAATTATTTGGTTACCAATACAGTACCTTAAACTACAAAATTATATAACATTTATTTTAAATTTTATTCCGAATAATTTTATAAAATAAGTAATTAAAAAATACTTAAATTTACAACAAATGAGTGTAGTCGCTGAAAATCAAAAGCAAACGCGTGGTTACGATGAAGCTAACAATTATGTACGACCATGTCAACAATTATAAAACTCAATAATCATATATATGACATAAAACTAAGCGTACTGTTAACAAAACCTAATACCACAATGTTAATAAGGAGAGATATTCTTTTCCGAAATATTATTGTGTGTCTCAGCACAATAGTCAGAATCCCGGGTTTACATGTAGTAGCCATCTAAATGTGAATACATACTTATGGTTTGAATTCAGCAATTTAATTGGTACATATCTTGAATACTTGTTGACGTTTTTATTTCAAAATATTTCGGGGATATGCTATTATTTAATTATGTTTGACGATACAATACCTTTTATTGACATATTTAAATACATAAGCACATCTACAATCCACGTTGCATACTGATATTGTAGTGTATATATAATCTCATTGTTAATTGCGCTAATTGATTAACAATAGAAATCGGGTCACCAATCGAGCACACAAGGTGCGAAAACATATCCACCTACAATGTTAACGTTCATGGTTACCTGCACAACTTCGTAATATTACCTATGCCGCAGTGATAGCTGGAAACCAAACTAGTTATACACGCTTGCGTCACGTGATCCATTAATGCAAATTCAATACGACAATTCAGTAACATAAAAAATTCCTTTTAAAACGAATGGCTTGCTAGAAACACTGTTTACTGTCTTTTAACAGCAATGATTTCCGGTAAAGGGAGGGAAATCTAAGTGTTTGATGCAAATCATTAGTGTCGTTTGTCGTTCCTTGGAGGTGTCGTTACTAACAGGTGAATTTACACTGAAACGGACCGTTCCGCAACTGTCAGTCATGATCATTTATAACAGTACATAGTCAATTTTAATCCAATAGATTAGGATTATATTGTCAAGTAACAATTGGGCGGAGAAATTTTGCAGAACAGTGCAAAGAACGGACGGATTAAAAATTGCCGTTGCTCAGGGAAAACCGCTCAAAAGAGGTGTCGTTACGAGAGGGAATACTGTAAATTATTCTTAGCAGACAGTTTCTGTGAAGTTAGTGTCCTTGGACATTGACCCGCCCGAACTGCTTTGACTGACATGACGACCGTCCGAGTTTGTGTTAGCCTTGTAGGCGGAGGTTGGACAACACCGCTTTCTCCAAGCATCGTGGATCTGTTGACAAAAGTGTGGGAACTACATGTATAAGATGTTACTTTTGTATATATTGAAGCATACATTTTAATGTTTTCTCAAACTGATGTAAAAGAATAATACGTTTCTTGTTTAACAACAACGTACATGTATATTGTGTTCAAAAGATGACTTTATCTTTATCGATATCAGAATTTAATCAAATCAAATATACACTTTATAAAACTACCATACAGTATATTTAAATTACTTCCAGTATTCACAAAACATGTTCTCTAATTGTTTAGCCATATAAATATGTTTTGTGTCGGTAATGACTTTTCAATGTATCGAAATATAGTGATTTACCTATGTCACTTATTTCTAATTATGGTTAATATTTTTATTCCTATTCAAGTTCTACTAATTGATTATTAACCGTGCACCTTTTTCTCTCGCATTGTAAAGAGGGTGAAGAGGAAAAGCCCCTGGGAAGCATTTAAGATGACGAACACGTAATGAAACACAACCCTGGTGTCGTCCACGGCCAGGTAGCTAAACACCCACGTCAGACCTGTATACGTTGGGAAACAATGCATTTAAGTACCGTTTTCGTAAAATATGTTTTCCGAGAAAAATACTGAAACATACATTGTATTATAATAATGTGTTAATTATTAATCTTTATGTTTATAATTAATAGTTTTTTTAGATTACGTTTTGTTCATAGTAAAAGGCTTTCTCGCGAAAACATGAGAATGCGCATTCAATATTGTTATAAAAATTAAGACTG
>Ga0224511_10001185_pt1 | contig 15125 bp, 7 predicted proteins | sample SF_May12_sed_USG_2_FD_169988 | JGI IMG/M metagenome (GOLD analysis project Ga0224511, IMG submission 169988) | Sediment microbial communities from San Francisco Bay, California, United States - SF_May12_sed_USGS_8_1 | ecosystem: Environmental > Aquatic > Marine > Sediment | place: USA...
TCAAAAGCGCACAATGACAAACGTGCGTGCTTAAAAGTCAATGGCATTCCAATTACAGATATATTTAGTTATGCCTTAATTCATTTCATAATCGTCTTATATATTTATCTGTGTAGATCACGTGATAAATTTCTTAAGGGCACCGATATTCTAGCCATTTTTATAATCATTTTATACAATCAACATAGATGTCGAACTAGAAGATGTAAGTATAAATAAATTCACTCAGGTCATTAACTTTAATTAAGCTCGTCAAATGTGACGGTTGTTTTATCAAACATAACCATCAAGAATTATTTGAACCATGCCAATGAGGAAATGACATTGCCGTCACGACACCTTTTGATCTTATCGTGGTCCTCTCACAGCGCAGAAAATAATTACAACAACCATTATAGCACCGCCAATACCTAAGAGTCCTCTTTTAGAAGTTTAAGTTTTTGCGGATCAGTTTATCAATTGCCGTTTAGATCTGTTCTATAATTATTCTCGTCAGGCTGGGATAATGACGTCCGCTGGAACACTCAGAATAGAAGTCAGTAATGGAAAGAAATAACGGCAAAGACAGAAGTGCTCCGAATAGAGCGATCACAAATGTATTGTTGATTGCCTTCGTGAATCGATTAATTTCCCAGGATCCGGACTGCCAGCTTGAATGACGTCATTAGACAGCGCGCTTGGTTGATAAATAAAGATTGATAAACCGGTGTTTCTAAATATGGCAGCTTTGCGTGGGCACTGAAAATAGACTATCGGTCTTTGGAGGAATTCTTCTATCAGGACCCAATACACTAATGTTGTATCTGAAGGCAAACTATAAATTCGATACAACAGTTTGCCCAAGGTCTGGCAAAGCTATATCCGATGGTTCATACGACATAGCCTATAGCTCTTCTCGCTTCTTTTACCTCCTCCCGAAGACGAATATTATATCACCATGAGTCTTGCCCCTAACAGTATGGTAATTTGCGGCAAATAAATGTCGCAGATTTTCCTGGAGACTGGATGGATCTTGTTGAGAATGCTTTAAGGATTGGTTCCAAAATCGCCCGATATAGAATAACATTTAACCACATTCTCCCCAAGAGGAACACTGATTTGCATGTCTGCGAATTTGAAATTCAATGTTCATAACAATAGCATTTGCTGTATTGTTAAACTTGAATATCACATAAAATAAGGAATGATTGCAAAGCAACATCGTCGTTAATTAGATTTAAATCTGTAATTTCATACATATACTGTATTAATACCAATGCGTTATTGTTTTGTGACCAATCATTTTGTGAATGACACTAACCGTGACCAGAAAAATATGACAATAAATAGTTATTCGGTCAATATGTCGTCTTCATAATTATTATCTTGACTTGCAGATAACAATATCAGTCGGTGGTAATATCCTACTACGCACATCAATCCATCAAATATTAAGCTGGTCAAGATATTATCACGTAGGTTTGAAATAGGTCGTCTCGTCTGTGTTTAAGAATTATTTATAGCATATAATTGCTTTGGTGAAGCTACAAACAATTAAGTGTTTTTAACAATTTCTCTGAAAAATATTTCAATGCAGTTGAATTGAAAACACACACCTTCGATGCATGAGAAATGTCGTTCAGAAGATTTGAAATTCAACATTCAAATGATATAAGAATGATAATAACATTAAACGACTTGGATTCAAGTTTAAAATGGAGACAAACATCCGATGCCTGAACGATGTCATTCAGAATACTCTGGAGTACCGTGAAAAAAGGATCTTACGGCGCCAATAGCACCAAATGGCGTACATTCAAACAAAATAACAGGTAACAAACGATTAATTGACAAGGTGATTCAGAAGATGGTCTAATGACGCCAATAACACCAAAAGGCATAGATTACACCAAGCAAAAGGAATCAAACCTCCGATACCTGGATAATGTCGTTTAGGCGATTTTGTATTTCTACCGCGCAATGGTCTTAAGACGCTAACAACGCCACATGTCGTAGATTTAAACAGAACTAAAAAAAAAGAAAACAAACCTCCGATGCCTGGACAAGGTCGTTGAGAAGGTTCTGGAACTCCTCTGTTTCCCCTGTCTTGAAGAGATACTCCGCCACGACCCGGGGTGTGAAATCAACTTGGTCTTTAACGCCATCCATGTCCTGCAAAGACAAACAGTCATATGTGTAATATCTCTCCTAACTGGATGTAGTGACACGGTACTGGGTGAGAAGGGGGTGTTATTTTACGACACACCTGGACATTCCCATTCTGATGTCTGACCATCGCATTATGTTGTCAACGGCATACAAACCCAGCAACATATTACATGTACCAATACAATAAACTTACATTGCCCTGTTGTGCAGGAGGAACTCTTGAAGCACCGTCTGTGATGACTTTGTGAACGCCTTTGTCTGTAAAATGAACATACGCATCGTTCAAGAAAGGTTATAATTGTTTGAAAAATACAAATCCGTTTCAATCTCTGCATACAGCGTCATTGCATAAAAGGGAGTGCATTGGTGTTACAAATGTTTTCAGATCCTAATCTTAGACTTTCAAGCTATATTCTGGAAACTTTAGTGATACAGTTGATCCATCTGATTTATAATCATTAACATCTGAAAGATTTCAAGTTTACATTAAATGGATCAACTTAGTATTATTTTAGTATATGCTTAGTCATTTTTTTCAAATATTTGGCAATTTAAATGATGTACAAACAAAATACCTGGGATGTCTATAGATGCTTTAAAACTTGTGATCGGCTCGGACGACTCAGAGTCTTTATGCTGGGCCATATCTTCTTTGACGTCAGAGACCACGTGATGTGTGATGGGGTCAGACACTGAAAACATGGAGGAAACATGCTTTACTTATTTGGACTATTTAAACTCAGAAAATGTTGCACCAACAATTGGTTACTTATTTTAAGGGTAAAATAAATAACCTAACTTACAGAGCCTTTTAATAAAATACATATTTTGAAATGTTTAACATTAAAGCGATGTTATCATACATAGTAATGTATACATCAAGTTATCTTAGCAAATAAACCATTGTTTTGTTGTTGTATTTCGTTTTTGGTTTTCTTGAGGTAGCCTTTTTTCTATTGTCTCTGTGCATGTTCTGTTGATTTCCGTCAAACAGTGATTATGTTTTACTTGAAGCATTCGTTTTTGCACGAAGCTCAAAGTTTTACGACTAATATAAATATTATCAAACATAAATATAATGGACAGTTCTCCATGAAGGAGATTAGCGTTTTGCAGAACTGTGCACACCTTTTTCTTCATCGTGCTCTTCTTTATGTTGCACACCGTCGACGTTGGAAAATGAAAACGAGCTGGTCTTGGAATATTGAACACCTTCGGAATCTGAAACATAAAAGCATGAGCATAATTATTGTATTGATATATTGTTTATTTTTATGGTTAACAGTATATCCGCTGATAAGAAACTTCCGGTTTTAAGGAACTGATTTCATTCCCCAATCCTTAGCAAGGACATAGTTTACTCTATGTTTAAAAGGAATTTCGGTTATTAGAAACAACATTTCATGGTCGCAATTAGTTCCTTATAAGCGGATTCTACTGCACCACACGAAATGTTTAGATGCATGTTGGTAATAAGACAATTTAGATTTTCGAAACTTGAAAAAAGTAATTTTGAGTTACCGTTTCAAGCACTTAATTATTTTCTGATGTAAACTTGCAAGTCAATTGATGTTATCTTTGCTGCAACATAACACACAAAATCGTGCTAAATTGTTTCAGTCTCAACGGTTTTATACCGTATAAAATGATCTGAAAAATATGCAAAGCACGGCGTCACCAATAAAGTAACAACGTGTACATGTAATAAAACCTAGCAGAGCAGCTCATCGTAGTTTTATGTTAGACTTTAAACGGAATTGAAATACTGCTGTACAAAAACCAATTTCCTTTACGGTCTTTGATTTTGTAAGAATAATTAATTTTTGTCCACGGCACAAATATTTGAATTGAATGTTGTTTTTTATCATTAAAAGATGCGTTGGTGCTGCTACGTAATTTTCTACTGAATACAACTAGCAATGACTCAAACAATTAACTTTAAAGATGGTATGAACTGATATAAGGTCACGCTTCCGAAGTTTCAGCAAGCTGTTATGCTTGTTTTCGTAACGATGTTTCCCGAGTTTTTATCGTGTGACTTTGGAATGGAAAACAGGAAAACAAAAACAAAACAACAACAACAACAGTAATTTAGTTTTTTTGGTAATGTAGTACTTTGTTTAAAGAAATAAACAATGAGATTAAGTATTTATAGACATTTTAGGTAATTCTACAATACAATTGTGATGTTGGAATGATAAGTTACGGTCTATTATTCGATTCAGTTGTTTTTATAGTATTAGCGCACAGATTACATGAACTTTATAGAGATCAAACAACGGTTCTGAGGCTAAATATGGATGTAAAAGCCTTGTTTTCCTGAGAAATTTTTTTTATCTGAGAATAAATGTCAAATTGTTATGAATGGAAGACTAACTATTTGTACAATAAAGGTTCTCATTTAAAGAAATAAAAGGTTTCAAGTTTTAAATAATTATGGAACAATGTTGTTTTTATTGCTTTTCTTTGACAAACATTCATTGTTTCCTTTGTTCTTTAACCGATCCTAGAAATACAACACACTCATAGTTAAAACGGTTCTGTAAAGAATAGAATGCAAATGAATGATATGTCCAATATAGCAACTACTGAGAAAAATAACACTTCAAGTATTTTTCAGTGTTTTTCTCCGGGTATTTTAGCAATTTGTAAGGTCAACATATTTTTAACTATCAGTATTACTTGTATTTATGTTTGAAAGCAAATGTTTCATCGGTATTGTTAAAATATGTTGCGTCATCTGCATATTATGTTTGTTTAGTTTCTAAATTTTCAATTTGAATGCCTTTAATATTTGGATTTTCCAATATAGTTTGATAAAATTTTAATGAGTACGATAAAAATAACAGAATATAATGGATATCCTTGCTTCACTCCACGTTCGATATTAAAAGCTTGTGATAATAAAGTGTTCCTTAAACAAACCAGAGTTCTATTAATTTTAACATTGAAATGCATTTGAAATACCTCACATATTGGAGAGAAAAAATATTTAAAATATCAAAGTGTCACACTTAAAGATGCTATCTATCTTAAATTTTAACCATATTTAAGCAGTGAAACCTACTCGCGTAAATATGAGAAACTGCCAAATATAGTTAGTCATGCATGTAAAAATATGACAAAAAAATAAATTTGTTGAAAATGTCTGGCCCGCAAATTCGGCTTTGTTTATTTACGTTTCGACTTATTGTGTCGAAACAGTTAAATAGCTTCTTAACAATCGATACTCTCAGTTGACTCGGTGGTGCAGTGATAAAGCATCCGCTTTGGGTGCAAGAGGTCCCGGGTTCAATTCCCGGCTCCGGCAAGGGTTTTTAGGTTTGATTTTTTGTTTTGTTTTGTTGTTGTCGTGTTTTTATTTTTTGTCCATAAACACATTATTTGTCACAATATTTTGCAAATCCTTTTGCAATATTACTTTATTTAGTATTCTTAACATTTTGAAAGATTTGTGGCTGATTATAAGGGTATGAAGATACAGACCTAGCATTTTTAAAGCAGATAGCTGTGTACGTTATGAAAGAGAATTTGGTTTCCAACAAAAACATCAGAAACAGTTTTAGATATTGTCTTTGAGGTTGCGATTGTATTTGGGTAGCTTAAATGTGCAACTGTGTGCTTCTTTAAATAAATTGACGACCAGTTTAACAAAACTGTTAGTGTCATTTATTTGTGTGATTAAATTTACCACGTATTACCAATTGGATATTATATATTTAACGGCGGTAGGTCCAGCAAACTGGCCCTTCTAGAATCACCTTTAGGATAATGTCTCATATTATTTACATTAAAAAAGGGGGTTCCAATCATGCGTTAAGGGCGTCAATGTAGTGTCATCTTTCATAACCATTTCAGAACAGCTTAAATAAAAACAGACGGAAATTATGTTTTAAAAAAGTAGGTCGCACAAATTATGTTTACATGTACAGTGTTTCTAGTATTTTGTGGTGTCATGCAACCCTTCTGGAAGAAAAAATGAACACTTTAAATCCCAAGAGAAACAATAATAACCTAACAGGAAAGTATTCGGTACTTTTGTTTCTACCATAAAGTAAAACATATTTATTTTGCCATTTAATCAAATAACACTTGTCGCCAATAACAAAGTTACCGACAAAAGGTCGCCGCCAGACGCCAACAGAGGATAAAGTACATATTGAGGGTTTGGTGCATAGCTATTGTAACGACCTTGTTTTATATGGTAAGTTACAGTTGTTTTGCACCAAGCCTTCGATATGTGATTAGTAGACTCCTTGGGAATAAAGGAAAGGCTTACCACGGCAGTGGGATCTTCAAAAATAAACACATCCAGAAACATACGATTAACTTCGTATGGTACCATCACTATTTCAGTAACAAATACATGTATGTATTTGAAATGTGTGCGTGAATCAAGGTGTCTGCGTTACTCTGTCATAAATCAAGTACTTTTTACAAATGAATTCTCTATTTAAGCAACATTGAGTCGTTGTCATAGATATAGTGTAGGAATTATACATGTACATTTTAAAGTAATTAAAGTTGAACACGCCACACATATTAGTACCCTGCTTGTCATTTTAGCCCTACATCATTGTAGGTAAACATTAACTGAGATTTATGGGCAATCAACACTTTATTCGGTACACATCTTGAATACATTTTTTTGCGTATTTTGCAATATATTTCTGTATTATGTTATTATTTTATACTTTTTGACGATACATTACTACTTTATATTAAACGATTTAATAAATAGCTGATTTAAAAATCGGATATATCCCCTTTAAACATACATGCACTTTTGTGTTTCGTGGAAAAAAGCTCATAATTATCATAAAGGCCTTGAAGACTGTACAGTACAACCCCATATTTTGCTGAATGGTTTCAAAATCTACTTTGTCTTGCATAAGCGGTTCAGTTCACCAACATACATTCTATTTGTATCTTACGTTTGTTCATCCATCTTTTGGGCTCATAGAATAGGAAACACACAAAGTAAGATATATATGTTCTTGCTTTAGGGATGGGCTCACGAGGCCTTGAAAGCATGCACGCAAATAACTCATATCTCACTAATACGTTCATTGCAATCTCTTGTGTCTGGCGCCAACCTTAAGGGGAGCGGCATTTTGTTTCATGAGAATAGGAAACATGATAAATGTTGTATTTCCTAGCATAAAAACTTAAATCAGTCAAGCTTAAAGCCGTCAATAGCATTACCTAACAGAAATCCCCAGACTCCATGTTAATTCTTTCTAGAAATGAGTATACATCAAAATTGATGTTTGGTATGATATCCTTACATAGTCAATTCTTTGCATTGTAAGTGCGACTAACCAGTTCCAAATCTCTGGGTTTTTATTGTTTATCTGATACTTAACTTAATAACACGATTGTTTTGTTTTTTAGATTGTTCTTAGTATTCATAGGATAAGTAATATGATAGATTTATGATATAAAATGAAAATCTATTGCGATTAAACAGCCACTCATATAATAAATGTGGTTGTTTTAGAGACACTGAACATTTGTTTCGAGAGTTAATGTCAAATTGTTCTGAATAAACGACTGATGTTCGTGTAAAAACCGGTTCTCATTAAGAGACGTATACAATTAAGAGTTCTAAACAACGATGAGAAACGGTGTTTTTTCTTTGCATAAACTATATATCGTTATGATTTCCTCTGTCCAAACTCCGATCTTTATAACACATTAAAGACAACACTGTAGAAAACCAAAGCAAACGAATGAGGAATCAAATCAGGAACATCATAAACTAACCACATTTGCATTAGGACACCGAGTAGCTTTTTGTAACACACTGGACGAATTTGAAAGGCTTTATTGCGAACAAAAACAAAGACAGCAATATCCGACATTGTCCTTGAAGATGAAATTGTACTTGTGCTGCTCAAAGGCGCTAATGTATCAAATAAAATGACGACACGTGTTATACTACCGTTTTGCTAAAATGTCCTCTGTTTGTGTCTTTAGCTTTACGCCTATAACCCATACTTAATAAAAGGCATGCAATGCAGAAGATTTGAAAGCAAGTCAAACTATGTATCCCTTCAGAGAACAATAAATCGTATTTAATATGGTTATACATGTTGTTTAATTGTTGCTTTTTTCTTTTCTACCATAAAATAAAAGTATTCATTGTACTTGTTATTAATATAATAACACTTGTCTCCCTTTACACAGTTACTGACAAAAGTCCCATTATTTATTGAACATCCCTCGTATTTACAGAAACGTGGGATTGGCCCGCGGGACCTTAAAACGCTGCACGCAAAATTCACATACACTGCACTCCAAAAGTTCCTTCACACAAACGATTGCCTCTGGTTTTTTCCAATCTTGTTCCTGTCATTTCCTGACCAAAACATCATTGGTTTTGCCTTTTTACTACCCTTTAAGAGTTTTACCATTTTTATAGCTCATTACATGTTGGAGATGATTTGTGTCGTAGGTTTAAATTTTTTATTAAAATCTGTACAATCAGTTGTATGCAAATTGAAATGTGAAGGAACATTTGGAGGGCAGTGTATGTCATTGCAATTTCTTCTGTCTGGCGCCAACAGAGGAGTGGCATTTTGTTTCATGAGAAGGGAATAAGAGGATAAATGTTGTATGTCCTTATGTCTTACATAAAAACCTACACCAGTCTAGCTTAAAGCCGCAAATAGCATTAACTGACGAACAGCCTCAGAAACCTAGTTCTTGCTTAGAAATGAATAGAAAAAAATAAGTCTAAAAATATAAGTCATGGTTCTGTCATAGCTCCTTTAGAGCTTCAATAATATAGACATCGGATGCTACCAAACTATTTAACTTTACATTTCGTTTTTCATTTGACGGAGTCTTGGAAAGAAATAGTTCCACGAATAATAGTCACATGAACCAAAATATTCTGTTTAAATTAAACCATTGTTTTGTATGGCACATAGATGAAATTTTCAGTGTCTTCTGTTTAAGTTAAATTATTGTTTTGTATGACTAATACATAAAATATACTGTTTTCGAGAAAATAACATTTCTCAGAATGGAATTATTAATGGTGTTTTGCTTTCTAGAGAAACTTTCATTTTCCTGAGACAAAACAAGTTTTATGAATGTAAGACTTATTGTTTTGTTTTATAAAGACTCTACATCATAGAAATAACTGGTTTCGAATTTCATATGATTACTGGACAGTTTCCCTGATATTACTACAAAAAACATAAATATTAGATATATGAGTCTAAACGCCAATCCTAAAAGAAAAATAATGAGTTAACCATTCACCTTTTCCTTTTTAGTAACATAAATACTAGCAAAACAACTATTTTTACCCAAAGTAAGCTTGACCATTCAGAACCATATTATTTCTGAAAATCTTTTAGAAATTAAGTTTAAACATATTTTAGACAGAGTACAAGCAACACAACTATTATAGCAAATTTAATATACATAATAAGATGTTGTTTCTATTTCAATATTTTTAAGCAGATTTTCGAATCAGAATCATTGTACTTCTTTTGAAAGAACAATTTGGTAAGAACAGCCTTTGGGCACCAATACTAGCAACACAACTATTATTCTTAACGTAATTGGGATCATGGACTGTACGTGTATGTTGTTTACATTTGAAAATGGAGTTCTGCTCATGCGCTTGGGGTGTCAGTGGTTTGGCATCATTCATTACTACTGATAACAGCTTCAATAAAACCGCTGTTTTCTCGTGCCGGCTATGCTTTCTGAGGCATTTCGCTTTCATCAGTTTAATTCTACTAATTTTACAGATTTTAATAAAAAAATAAACCATACCACATCAATCTTCTAGAACGTCTTTATAAACGTTGTAAAACATCAAGGGTAGTAATAAGGATAAACCGTTGACAGTTTTGTAAGGAAATGACAGAAACAAGAATTAAAAAACAAGAAAACATAACAGCTGAAAAAGTGTGAAGGAATGTTTGGAGTGCAGTGTAATAAGATGTCTTATTTGTGCTTATGCAATTTAATGGACGATACAGTAACATTATGTCCATAACTTAATTTGTTTTATCAAATTGCTTAAGCATTGCTTAAAGTATTTTCTACATTTGAAAAAAATCTCATATAAAATAATTTAAAAGTAATGATACACACACACTTTAATGGTTTGTTTATTTAATCGCGACCCCTCATAACTAAACTAACACTAAAAACAAAATATTTAATTGGATCACACAATCATTTATATTCATCAAAACAGTATTCATTAAAAACTGCCTAAAGTAGACTGTTTAAACGTTAAATTATTTTTATAAAAAGTGTTTTTAAATATTTGCACAATCTTTCATTTTAAGGCACATATATATATTTCTTGTCCGAATCATGAACACAATAATTAGAGGGCAGAAACATCAGAACACACAATGTCTAATTAATCCAGATTTCCGAGAATTCTTCGTGATTATATGAAACGTCAACATCGTCATATTGCGATTGGGTTTCTCCAATCATACACTACTTTGAAATTGGACATGCATGCAGCGGCCTTAAGACCGATACACAGAAAGAATCAAATTTCTAAATATGCGTGGGGAAAATAATATTAAGAAATTTGCTTTTAGAATAGAGATACAGTGTTATTCTACAAGAAACGATTTCTAAGTTGACGGAATAATTATCGAATTTCAAACACGTCCTTAATGTTTGAAATTCTTTCAGAAAGTTTCTCTCGGCATCATCACAAACAATGACAACTGTATTCGTTACTGTTTAATGTAATCTACTTTCACAGGAAATAAAACTTTATTAAGCAATGACGTCATTGCATCCTAAATGAAATTACTGCAAATGACAATGGAAAAAAGATGAATATAAACTGTGAATGTCAATTTTCAGCCAGACAATAGAATTGCAGGAGTTATGTAATGCAATAATAAAGTTCGGCAAATATAGCTCTTCTAAAACTTATTGGTATTTCGCCCCGTACTACATCATTGTGAAGTTATATATGTCTTGTCCTACTAGCTTATGGATTGCACGTCAGTGGTGTGGGTTATTTTATTACCATTGGTGAACACCTTCTACAAAACAAAGGCAGGCCCATTGCTATGCTTATTAAGGACTTTCCCTTTCACTCAGATTCATGTTATTGCTTTTTGTAATTTATAGTAGATTTGGAGTTTATAAGTCGTACATATTAAAGCAAAATACACAAAATTCATTGTATGGTTTGTTTTCAGTATTCAGCACCCCAATGTTCAGCGTTTGGTGCATTCAATTGTAGTATTCGACACAGTATTCAACACATAGTCCCGCCTATGCGCAAGGTGGTGTGACATATTTCATAACCACTGATCAACAACTTCAATAAAATCGAGGCTGTTGTTTACCCATGCAGGTAATGCTTCCTGGGGGCTTTCCCTTTTCTCAGTTTAATTTATCTTACTACAGCTGGTGTTAAGTGCCTGTGTAGCGTCTGTAACAAGTCGCCCCGTATTTTCTGGTCCTCATGAATCATGGAGTGTATGTTTTTACATTTCAAAATAAGAGTTTCTCTTATGCGCTACTCGGCGTCATTGGTGTGGTATCTTTTATAACCACTGATTAACAGCTTCAATAAAACCGAGACTGCTGTTTTCCCATGCAGGCTATGCTTCCTGAGGACTTTCACTTTTCTCAGTGTAATTTAGTATGACATTTTATAAGGACTTCACTTATAACATGTATGTGCGTCTTTTGTAGATTTTATCAAAAGTTATCGCACTACGTAAGAGGTTGAACAGTAGGTTTTGTAGCAAATGTAGCCATGGTGTGGTTAAACAATTATTCTTAGAAAACAAAACAGTCACGGACGTTTAAGGTACAAGTCAACATAGTGTTGCCTCTGGTGTTTTAGCTGCTGTTTTCTCGTGCAGGCTATGCTTCCTGAGGGCTTTCCCTTTTATCAGTTTTTTTGTAACAAAGGTCTTGCCACACGTAAACAAAACAATTATTATGGACGTCTAAATGAACCACGCTCACAGTGTACATATTTTATGTCCTTATTTGTCTTGTCGCGTTTGATTAACTCACGCTGTTCCTGACAAATTCTTGGAAAACAACATAAATCACTTGCTGTTTTATTTTGTTTTTGAAAATTATAGGACTAACACATTTAATTTACCAAGAAACCAGTTATTGAACTAAATACTAGTAGATGCACTTTTTACTGTTTTGAAAACAAATGCATGTTTTAATGCAGAACATTGTTGTTAAACATAAGCTCGTTACAAATTAAGACTATCATAATCTGGGACTTACACTTTTGACTTACTAGAAACAACGATAATATTAAGAACATGTACTAGTAAACGTATTTTTAATGTTTTATAAAAATGCGCGTACCAAAAATGGCGACCTTTTAATGCAATGCTCTGTGTCATTCCTTTTCTTGTACATTGTTAACAGGCTTTGTCTTTTTATTTATTCTTCACAGGAAATGGAACATTATTGAAATAGTAGATATCTTGTTTAACTTATTTTTATAAAAATTAGTGTACCAAACATGGCGTCCTTTTAATACAATGCGCTGTTTCATTTATTGTCTTGTACATTGTAACCATGCTTTTTCTTTTTATTTATTCGTGTAATTTCACAGAAAATAAAACATTATTAAAATAGTAGATGTACTTTTTTTTAAAGTTTTTATAAAAAATGATTGAACCAAAAATTGCGTCCTTTTAATGCAGTGCGCTGTTTCATGAAAACCGATCTATTTCGATCATTGAATATTCATTACCAGTCCATGGTCGCTTATTTCCTGTCTTTAGGAAGCCGCATGGTCGCTAATTTCCTTTCAGAGTCCTGACGCAGAAATATGACAATCTCATCTCCATGGTAACGGTCTTGTGGAAACGACAGATATGTGCCTGAAGTGGTCGCCTAATATTTCCTCCTTTTCTACTCATAGAATTCTTGCTCAAACAACCAGTTGCTTTTTGTACGCTTTTGCTGTTATAACACACCGTATTCAAATCTGTGCATATATTGTTTTTATTAGGACAAACTATTTTTATTACAATTATTTTAAAGTTATAACTGCATATTGTTTTCAATGGTTCTTTGCTTAGACAAATGTGCTTTGTTTGTGGTTATGCTTAGCCATATTCGTATTATCATTGTTTTTGTTTATTATTATTTTTTTTATTATTATTATTATTAGTATTATTATTAGTTATATTTATTGGACACGGTGCTAAGGCTACTATAACCCCGCACACCAATCATGAAATAATTTGTTTACTAAAACAATCTGTTGTATCTAGGTCCATGCGGCGTGCATGTCTGAGTACGTAATTATTTACCTGGTTTGCCGGATGTTAACGATTCCAGGGCCTTCTCTTGCGTCTGTAGTTGTGAATGTAAGGCCGCCTTCAGCTCATCTGTAAACACACAAGATTGATTGATTAATTGATTGATTAACTAATTGATTGGCCTTTTTATTGATTAATTGATTGATTATATGGCTGATTGATTGATTGGCTGAATAATTGATAAATTGAATGTTTGATTCATTATTTGATTCATTGATTAATTGAATGAATGTTTGATTGATTGAATGATTGATTGATTGATTGATAAATTAAATAATTGTTGGTTGATTGATTTATAAATTAAATAATTGTTGGTTGATTGAATGATAAATTAAATAATTGTTGAATGAATGATTGATAAATTAAATGAGTGTTGGTTGATTGATTGATAAATTAAATGATTGATTGATTGATTGATTGATTGATTGATTGATTGATTGATTGATTAATAAATAAATGATTGTTCGTTGATTGATTGATAAATTAACTGATTGTTGGTTGGTTGATTGATTGATTAATTGATAAATTAAATGATTGTTGGTTGGTTGATTGATTGATTGATTAATTGATTAATTATTGGTGGATTGATTGACCCTTCATCACATATACTTAATACATATCGTACTGAACACTCAGTATTCTACATTTAAAATACAAATTTGTCAAATGCTTACATGTATGGCTTATGATTGAGAAAGGTTGCAATATTTTTTTTTCCACATACAGCAGAAAATGACCAATACGGGGTCACACGCGACGAGTTAAAACGTTGTGTGATGTTTTGAAATTAAAATAATAGTACTATTATGATATTGCTTTGGTTGGAAAATGTACAAATGAGGAAAATAACTTAATTGGCATGTAATTGACACCACTACCCCATTTAACCATTTGCTAAAAGAGTAACAGACTGAAATGAAATCGTAGTTGTTACTCATGGGATTGTTTTACAAACAGTATAGCTATTAATTATACTAGAACAAAATATATTTTGTACTAAATATAAAACATCACCTTATTACTTGTCGGGGTCGATAACCTTTAAAGGAAAAAAAGATATACTGCGGAATAAAAACAGACAAAAAAAACTCACGGAATAACTAACAGCAATAAAAGGAAGCTTTTTGCATAATAATTATAAGCGCGGATTCTAAAATAGAAACTTAAACCAACATAAACAGGTAAAAACAATAACCTTAATTGTACAGAGATATAAACGCTATTTGTGTTTGTTTTATCCTTGGCACCGGCCTTTGTGCAAGGACACTCTTTGTCCCTGACTGCTTAAGGTTAAGGTAAGTCAAGTAGAGAAACCTTGATTTTTTAAGTGCTTTAATAACATAAAATTAAAATACAAAGAATACATGTATGTTACATATAACACAGAATTGTATTTTAAGTGCACAATGAAGGTATCCATATTGCATGTGCTGTGTATATAACGAACATATGATTGTTTTTTATTATGTAACACGAGTCTTATATAACGAACTATTTTTACTTCTTATATTACACAGTTTCCGTCAAATAACCTTTTAAACTGATGAAAGGGAAAGCCCTCAGGAAGCATAGCCTGCACGAGAAAACAGCAGCCTCGGTTTTATTGAAGCTGTTTATCAGTGGTAATGAATGATGCCACACCACTGACGCCCCCTAGCGCAT
>Ga0224511_10001187_pt1 | contig 15120 bp, 17 predicted proteins | sample SF_May12_sed_USG_2_FD_169988 | JGI IMG/M metagenome (GOLD analysis project Ga0224511, IMG submission 169988) | Sediment microbial communities from San Francisco Bay, California, United States - SF_May12_sed_USGS_8_1 | ecosystem: Environmental > Aquatic > Marine > Sediment | place: USA...
CTCCTCGAGCCCGGTAAAGGCAATAATATCGCCTGCCTGGGCCTCAGCGACTTCGATGCGTTCCAGACCGTGAAAGCCGAGTATCTGCAATACCCGCCCGTTTCGGGTTTTACCCTTGCGGTCAACGACAGTTACCGGCGAGTTGGTTTTTATGCGGCCACGGGTAATGCGGCCAATACCGATAACGCCTACATAGCTATTGTAGTCCAAGCTGCTTACCTGAAGCTGAAGCGGACCTTTAGCATCGACTTTCGGTGGCTCCACGTGTTTTACGATAGCCTCGAAGAGTGGCTCCATGTTGTCACTGGGGTGACTAAGGTCCAGTGTGGCATAGCCGGCAAGAGCTGAGGCATATACTACTGGAAAGTCCAGTTGCTCATCTGTTGCTCCTAACCGGTCGAATAGTTCAAATGTCTGATCCAGCACCCAATGAGCGCGACTGCCGGGCCGATCAATTTTGTTGATTACCACAATGGGGCGCAGACCTCTTGCCAATGCCTTTTGGGTGACAAAGCGAGTTTGTGGCATGGGGCCATCAACGGCATCCACCAGAAGCAACACGGAGTCCACCATGGACAGTACCCGCTCCACTTCGCCACCAAAATCCGCGTGCCCTGGCGTATCGACGATGTTGATTCGATAATCTTTCCATTTAATAGAGGTGTTTTTGGCAAGAATGGTAATGCCTCGCTCCTTTTCCAGTTCGTTGGAATCCATGACCCGCTCCATTACCGGGGCGCGTTTGTCGAGTGTGCCCGACTGTTGCAGTAATTTATCAACCAGGGTTGTTTTGCCGTGGTCTACATGGGCGATGATGGCAATATTTCGTAGCTTGTCTGTCATACTTTCTGGGACGCTTAATGCGTCAATCTGGATAACGCCGGGTTGGCGAAAGGCGGGCAATTGTACATGACTTATTTAAGGAATAAAGACCCTGATGGATTTTCAGGGGTAATCAAGCGCTTGCTTGGGGTATAATCCTGGTTTTCACCGGAAATGACCCTCGAAATATGCCTCCCTCGCCCCCTTGTCTGTTATCTATCGTAGAACTGGGTGGATATGCGGATTTGTCAAACCTCTACCGCCGGTTTGGCTACGAAGTGGTTGCGGTGGCATCAGTGCGAAAGGCGTTGGGTGCCATGAAACAGAAGACCCCAAAAGCGATAGTGGCAGAGTTCAATTTTCAATCGGATTTTCGAGACAGAACCAGCAGCCTGGAATCGTTATTGGCGGTGGTGCAAAGGTTACCAGAGACAAAAGTAATTATCTTTTATGACCAGGAACACGCCCACCAATTGGCTAAGCTTACTGCTGTGTTTCCAGTTTACGCAACCCTGACCCACCCCATTGACCTGCAGCGGCTTGAGCTTTTATTGCGTGATATCGTTTCCGATTAAGGTGCTGGTTATTCAGGCCTATATCAGGGATTAATCATGTGAACATCCCGCTGAGGAAAGGGGATGGTAATGTTGTTCTCTTTAAAGGCGCGCCAGATAGCCAGGTTGATGTCGGATCGGATGCTTGCCAGTCCCTGGACCGGGTCTGCCAGCCATACCCGTAGTTCCAGGTTGATGCCGTTGTCCCCAAAACTCATTAAACGACAAACTGGTTCGGGGATATCGAGTATGCGTTTATTGGCCTTGCTTGCTGCCAGCATGAGCGCCATAGCCTGTTCCGGGTCGTCATTATAGCTGATCTGTACCGGGATTTTCAGGCGCACGTTCTGGTCGCTGTAGCTCCAGTTAATCACTTCAGAGGTAATGAGGTTCTCGTTAGGTATTAAGGTCTCAACGCCATCTCGATCACGGATTACTACATAACGGGCACGTAGTTCCTGTACCCAGCCGAAGCTATTGCCGATGCTGATTACGTCGCCCGGGCTGATGGAGCGGTCGAATAGCAGAATAAATCCGCTGACAAAATTACTGGCGATACGCTGCAGGCCGAAACCAAGTCCCACGCCCAGGGCGCCACCAAATATGGTTAAGGCAGTGAGATCAATCCCAATGGCATTGAGGGCGACAAGAAATCCTGTTGCAACCAAAATTACCCTGGTTGTTTTCGCCAATCCGACCTTTAATCCTGCACTTAAAAAACGTGAGCGGCTAACACGTTTTTCCAGAAGTGCCGACAACCATAACGCCACCAGAAGAAAGAAGGCAATTGATGTGATCAGTTTTGAGACCCATAACAAGGAAATGCGGTGTTTGCCAATGTCTAGAGCCACATTGTCCAGCGCCGACAGGATATCCGGTAGCCAGCCGAGCAGATGCAAGGCAACTGCAACCCAGATGACTGTAGCAACGGTATTCTCCCAGGCTTTCAATATGGCGGTTGGCGCAAAGGCTTTTCGCAGCACATAGATAGTGAAACGAACAGCAGCCAGCGATAATAATAATGGTACGGCTATATCGAAAAGTGCTGTTGGATACGCGAAATGGTCGGCAACTGCGCGGGCGATCAGTACCAGCACCAGCATCGTAAACGGAAATACCAGGCGCTGACCTGTGCCCAAGGTCCATTTTCGTAGTCGAGTCCTGGTCTCTGTTTTAGCGGTAAGATGTCTGGCCCAGAAGCGGTGAAAAAACCAGGCAGCCAACAGTGCGCCCAATAAAACCACAAACTGCAGCCAAGTGGACGGCGTTTGCAGCCCTTCCAGGATAATCTGCAAAATGTCGGTTATGTGGGTAGGGCGCTCCATGGTTGCTATTAATTGGTCGTTTCTACTCCCGCCAGAAATGGCGTGATAAATTGAACACCATTATACTGACCTTACAGTATTCTGGAAGTAGCGCTTTGAGATAAAGAAAGATTTTACAGGATAAGAGGAATAGTGAATTGAGAGCAAACAGCGAATGCCCCTGTGGGTCGGGCAAGGCCTACCATCAATGTTGTGGCAGGTATATCGATGCCAATGAATCCGTGCCTACCGCCGAGACATTAATGCGCTCACGGTATACGGCCTATACCCTAGCGAACGAGAAATACCTGTTAAAAAGCTGGCACAAGAGTACCCGGCCGCTGACATTGGATCTAGATAAAGACATGCCTACTCAGTGGCAGGGTCTGGAGATTCTCAATACCCGCGCCGGCGGCGAAGACGACGCTACCGGTACTGTAGAATTTGTTGCCAGATTTTCTGTTCAGAATAAGCCAGGGCAGGTGCATGAAATTAGTGAATTTGTGCGCGAGGCGGGGCAGTGGTGTTATCTGGATGGCGAGGTGCCAAAGGCCAAACCCGCGCGGTCGAACAAGATCGGCAGAAACGCCTTGTGTCCGTGCGGTAGTGGAAAAAAATTCAAACGTTGTTGTGCACCATAAAATATGGCGCAGTTAGTAATGAGGTGGAATTTCTTGCTGTCCTGAACTGGTAATCCCGGGCGAGAGCTCCTTGATCAGGGATTTAATGTAACTCAGTTGATCATTAATATCCCGAAATAATTTTTCATGTTGCAGCAATTGATTTGTCATAGCCTCAAGAGATGCCTCTTGATGGGCAAGCCGTATTTCGATTTCTGTGAGTCGTGATTCCATGCGGATACCTGTTAGATGCCTTAAGGTTGAGCGATAGTATAGCGAGAATTATTGGTGATAGCATCAGGAGTCAGTCAGTGAAAAAGGTATTATTTGTTTGTATCGAGAATTCCTGTCGTAGCCAACTGGCAGAGGCCTTCGCGCGTATTCACGCCGAGAATGTCTGGCAGGTCTACAGCAGTGGTTCTAACCCTTCCGGTGTTGTTAATTACAAGGCCATTACTGCCATGGAAGAACTTGGTTACGATATGAGCACACACTGTTCCAAGTCCTTGGAACAGATTCCCGACGTGGTGTATGACGTGGTGATTACCATGGGATGCGGCGACAGGTGTCCTTCGGTACGGGCTATAAAAAGAGAAGACTGGAACATCCCGGACCCCAAGCACATGGATGAAACTGCGTTTCGTGAGGTAAGAGACCATATTGAAAAACAGGTGTTGGGCCTGCTTGATAGAATGACAACTTGAGTAAGCCAATTTTCATCATCTCCCGGTTACGGGAAGCAACAAAATAACGGGCCCGTCTTTCCTGAGACTCCTGCGACTCTTTTAGGATATAAAACCGCGCTTTTTATGCGTGCAATTTAAATATGGCACGAATCATGCTCCGTATTGTAAATACCGATAGGCCAAATAATGGTCCGATAAGTTGCTATATTTTAAGTGATTAGTAGAACATTTTTTCCGATCGGTGCCCAGGCAGGAAGGTATGCGCGAAGTGTCTATGCCATGTTACGTCAGCGGGGGAACGAGTCGGGGAAGTTCCGGGTTGGCTGTTCATTGACAGACACAGAAAGGCTCGAATAGGCAGGCAACATGGTAACTCACGAATTTACTAGACTGCTTCAGGCGGGAATAGGACGAACTACCTATTTTCTGGCGGTGCTGGGACTGTTGCTTCTGGCCTTATCTGCCTGTGTAACACAACCTCCGCCGAAGGAAGCGGGAGTAGATGTGCTTCTCAGCAGTGATTCGCCGGAATATTTGCAGATTGCCGCGCATGTAGGTCGCCAGATTCCAGCGACTATGTACAGATTAACGGGTATTAAAGATAAAGACGACCACATAAGTGCGTTGCTGCGGCGTTCTGAGCATGCACAGATAATCGCGGTGGGATTTTCGGCGGTTAACAGAGCAAAAGACATTCCAGAAAAGAAGGTGATTTTTTGTCAGGTGTTTAATTACGAATCTCTGGGGCTTGCAAGTAGTCGAACATTAGGTGTTTCCGCGCTGCCGCCATCGTATCGAGCTTTCAAGATATGGAAGGCGATTGACCCGAGCTTAAGGCGTGTGGGCGTTGTCACTGGCCCAAATGTTTTGGCAACGATCAATTTAATTAAACAGGATGCACTGAGAAATGGGATCGAGCTGGAACATGCTGTTGTCGAGAGCGATAAAGAACTCGTTTTTGCCTTTGAGAAGTTGTCGCCGCAAGTCCAGGGATTCTGGTTGCTTCCGGACAACCGAATATTGAGCCAGCAGGTCATCCAGGAATTAATGTTGGCGGGTTTTCGACAGGGCAAGCAGCTCATGGTGTTTACCCCTGCCATGCTAGAGTTGGGGGCGCTCTTAAGTGTCAAACCTGTGGCTGAGGAAATTGCCCAGACCGTCACTTCCATTGCCCAGCAGGACCAATCTATCCGCACGAGATCCGGGAGCCAGGTGATACCTTTGAACAGAATTGATGTAAAAATAAACAAAAAGGTTGCTGACCAGTTTGGTTTGTCCATTCCGGGCCCCCTGCAGAGGTTGATCTATGCGCCTTGATTTATATAAAAACCTTGCAGACAAACTGTGGTTAATTTTTTCTTCGTCGTGGAAGGACCTGATAAGTTGCTTTAGAAAAAAGCAAAGCCTTGTCAGGCGAATATTGGCACTGCATCTTGTCTGGGCAATAGCCGTCTATTTATTTGCAGTTTTGGGATTATGGGTCAGCTCGGATTATCTTATTGAGGATGGCCTGAAAATACAATCAGCCAGATGGATAGAAGAAGTAGATTCGCTGGGAACCCCCATATACGCGAGCCCTAAAAAACAAAAACGTATTCAAGCAATAGAAAGGTATTTAAAAGCTTATCCGGAAATATCGTTTATTCATTTCTACGGTCCTGATGGGAAAAATTTGTTGTTTGACCATGACACAAGACACCATAGACAGATGGAAGTGCCAACGATATCTGATTATCAGATAGCGGGCCTTGCCACATGGCAGGAGGGGAAGCGACCTATCATATTTGATCGTGACAGCGTGGATGGCGTATTGAGAGTAATTTCTCCTGTCTGGATAAAATCGATGTCGGCAGACGACATCATGAATTATGATCCGAATAAGGCAATGGACGAAACAATAAAGATCATTGGCTACATCGATCTGGGTCTGGATAAACAGCAATATACCGATAAACTTGTTAAGAGTATTTTTCTTGGCAGTGTTGCTGTTGCAGCCCTAATTATAGTATCCCTCGTTGTTGGTCGGCGCCTGATATTAAATGCTTTGGCTCCCTTGGCCAATTTGAAGATACCTCTGGACCGCCTGGCGGAAGGGGATACCAGTGTCCAGGTGGAGAGTACAGGTGATGAGGAGATTGCCGCTATAAGCCGCGCACTCAATGCAACCATCAGTGCCGTTAGGATGAGAGATGAAACGTTAAGGAATATGGCTGATCATGACTCGTTGACTGGTCTGGTAAATCGGAGTTATTTCGCTAGAGAGCTTGATCGCGAATTAGCGCTATCAGAAGGACAGGTCAAACCCAGCGCCCTGTTGTTTATCGACCTAGATCAGTTTAAGTATATTAATGACACATTAGGTCATGCCGCAGGAGATCGGCTACTGATCCAGGTAGCCGAGGCGCTTCAGGGGAGAATGCGTGATCAGGATGTGATAGCGCGGTTTGGTGGCGATGAGTTTACAGTCCTGGCCCGAGATGTGGATAGAAAAGCGGCAGAGGGCGTAGCGAAATCCATATTACAGATGTTGCAGGACATAAAATTTGTTGCCGGTGAACAGTCACTAAACGTCTATTGCAGCGTTGGTATCACCATGATTGATTCCCACAGATTCAATGCCCATGACTTACTCGCGCAGGCGGATATGGCATGTCATCAGGCGAAGTTACGCGGAAGAAATCGCTACCACATATACGAAATCGAGGAAGACGACAAGAATAAAATGGCAGCCGATATGAGTTGGTCGCAGGTGATACGGGAAGCCATTACCCAAGACAAATTTGTATTCTGCTATCAGCCTATTATTGGGATCAATCAGGAAAGCCATGAGTACTACGAGGTATTGTTAAGGTTACCCCGCGATGGGGAGCTGATATTGCCCGGCGCTTTTTTGCCTGCTGCCGAACGCTTTGGATTAATGTTAGAACTTGATCGTTGGGTAGTAAATAGAGCGTTGGAGATACTCGCTGAGTATTTTGCTATTGGCAGGGAAATCACCTTCTCCATAAATATCTCCGGTCAGATGTTTGAGGACCCGAAATTTGTAAAAACAATACGGGAGAAACTGGATAGCTATCAATTGCCCGGTTCTCAAGTCGTATTTGAGATAACCGAGCAGACGGCTATACGGCATTTGTCTAAGGCAAAAATGATTATTAGGAACATCCAGGCGCTCGGATGCCGTTTTGCGCTTGATGATTTCGGGGCTGGTTTCAGTTCATTTAGTTATATTAAACATCTTCCTATTGATTACATAAAAATTGACGGTACATTTGTCGAGAACTTATCGGAAGACACGGTAGACCAGACAATGGTCAGGTCTATTGTGCAGATTGCCAGAACCTTGAAAAAGAAAACTATCGCTGAGTTTGTGCAGGATAAGCGCTCACATAAAATACTCAAGGAACTGGGCGTGGATTATTTTCAGGGCAATCTTGTAGGCAGACCTGAGCTGGAATTACCCACGCCGTTGCCTGGGTTCAGGACAATTAAAGACGGCAATACCTAAAATTCCTGATAGATTCTCGCCATTGCTTTGACGATAAGCCAGCCCTTATAATTCGGCTACATTTCTACGGTTGTTAATCACATTAGATATTAGAGAGCATTTCCTATGGACCAGAAAAAGGCCGACCAGATTCGACAGAATGTGCGCAAGAGCTATGCCGAAGTGGCGGTGGCGAGCGACGAACAACGCTGTTGCGGGATCGAGAGCAGTTGTTGCGGGGTTTCGGCAGATATTAATTCTGTGCTTTCAACCAGGTTCGGTTATTCGGACGATGATATTAAAAATGTACCGCAGGGCGCCGATATGGGGCTTGGCTGTGGTAATCCGAGAGCGATAGCAAGCATTAAAGCGGGTGAAGTGGTTCTGGATCTAGGTAGCGGTGGAGGCTTTGATGCTTTTCTGGCGGCAAGGGAGACCGGATTACAGGGAAGAGTTATTGGTGTGGATATGACGCCAGATATGATTAGCAAGGCACGAGCCAACGCCGAAAAAGGAAACTTTTCCAATGTACAGTTTCGGTTGGGAGAAATAGAGCATCTGCCAGTGGAAGATAATAGCGTGGATGTTATTATTTCAAATTGTGTGATCAATCTGTCTCCGGACAAAGGGCAAGTATTCAGGGAGGCCTTCAGGGTGCTCAAACCGGGTGGTCGTATTGCGATATCAGATGTAGTGGCCAGCACCGAATTGCCTGATGTAATAAAAAATGATTTGCAGCTTTATTCCGGGTGTGTGGCGGGGGCCTCGCAGATTGCGGAGCTCGATACCTATCTGGCCGATGCTGGCTTCATTAATATTATGATTACACCGAAAGATGAGTCCCGAGAGTTTATAAAGGATTGGGCGCCTGGAAAGGGGGTTGAGGATTATGTGTTGTCAGCCAATATCGAGGCGGTGAAGCCAGCTAAAGGAAGGTCCTGCTGCTAGTTATCCATGAGCACACTCAGAAACTGGTACGTTTATATTTTATATTGCAGCGATGGCAGTCTATATGCTGGTATCACTACGGATATTCATCGACGGCTCCTGGAGCATAATAGCGGTGTCAAAGGGGCCCGTTATACACGTAGCCGGAAACCAGTAGAATTGGTGTACCTGGAGCAAGTGAGCGATCGGTCAGAAGCCAGTAAGAGGGAATATGAAATCAAGAATATGCCGCTTTCAAGGAAAATCAGCCTGGTTCTTAAACAATTGCAGCGGGAAAAAAATGACAGTAACGACCTGCCTGATGTTTCTTTGGAAAGAATCAATACTCTTAAGAGAAAATTCCATGTTCAACTCAGCACCTAATACGGGGAGTATTTATGCCATCATTTGATATCGTGTCCGAAATAGACATGCATGAATTGACCAATGCCCTGGATCAGGTAAATCGTGAGGTCGGGAACCGTTATGATTTTAAGGGGTCTGATGCAAAAATTGAATTGAAGGATAATGTAGTTGGTCTGGAAGCGGAAACAGAGTTTCAGTTGGAGCAAATGCTCGATATTCTTTATAACAAAATGGCCAAACGTGGTATCGAGCTGGGATGCCTGGATGCGCAGGAGCCATCAATGAGCGGAAAACGTGCTTTGCAAAAAATAAAATTGCAACAGGGTATTGATAAAGAATTAGCTAAAAAGATTGTAAAGCTGGTAAAGGACAGTAAGTTGAAGGTTCAGGCAGCAATACAGGGGGAACAGGTCCGGGTCACCGGAAAAAAGAAGGATGATTTGCAGCAAGTAATAGCTTTTTTAAAAGAGACTGATATAAGCCTGCCTATGCAATATGTGAATTTCAGGGATTAGCTTGTTTATACCGTAGGGATTTTAGCTAATGCTCTGGATTTCCCAATATTATCAGCCATAATTTTGTTTAGTGAACTGACGAATCGATAAGAGGCGCTGAATGAGGATTACTGAACGAAAATTAGGTCAAATAATATGTGTGTTTGCTATAGCGCTGGCGGTCTCGGCCTGCAGAGCAACCGGTGGTGGAGTTGGCATTACTTGGGGGGATCACCATGACAGCCACGACCGGGAGCACAGTTACCCAGAAGCGCAAAAACGTGAGGGTCCACCGGCGCATGCACCGGCGCACGGTTATCGCGCCAAGCATCGCTACCATTATTATCCATCTGCGGAGGTCTATTTTGATATTGATAGAAAGGTCTATTTTTATTTGTCAGGCAGCCGCTGGACAATGACCGCCACCTTGCCTAATCAGATTAGAGTTAGCCTGGGATCAGAACATGTGACCCTGGATATGGATATCGACAAGCCTTACTATGAGCACAGTAAACATAAGAAAAAATATCCTCCAGGGCAGGCGAAGAAGGGTAATGGTAACTCAAAAGGTAATAGTGGTAAAAAGAGGGGCAGAGACGATGACGACTAAGGCAAGGCGATTATTGTAACTCTTTTCCTTATCACGAACAGGAAACAGGGCGGCCATGTGCCGCCCTGTTTGATTTGAGAGGAGGGAAGAAAGTTTATTTATTCCTTTTCTTTCTTCTCTTCCGTATCCTTCAGCCAGGTTTGCAGGGCATCAATAATCTTACCAGCCTGATCGGCGCTGGAGATATTAAATTTAGATTTTTGCTTGTATTCACCATTTCGCTTCTGATATCGGCGAATACTGTATTTATCCGGGCCATATTGTTCTTTCTTTCTATCCCAGTCCTGATACCGGAAAATAATAGTAGACCAAGCGCCTTTGGTTAGGATGATTTTATCAAGCTGTTTTGAGACCAGCATCCCATCTTCTTCGTAGTCGACGGTGAGATCTTCAACATCAGTTGCCATTGGTTACCCCTGTTTATTGCCTGTTGGGGTAATTATATACTACGGAAAGTCCGCTTGTGTCGACTATTTATTATAGGAATTTAACGGCTCAGGAAGACTGGGAATATTATTACCAAATATCTTGCTATTCGGTCTTGGCTCAGGAAAGAAGACTAAAAAACTCGAGCTGACCTCAGTTCTTTGGAGTCCAATCTCGATCTGACAAGACTCGATCGATACGGCTTCCCAGGTCCCACCAGAGTTTGCGGGCCTGGGTGAACAGCGATGTTTGATTTGTGGTTTGTGGACTACCGGTATTAGGCAATATCGGTAGTCTGGTCATGGCAATGAGGTTGTTAAGGTATTTGGGCTGATTGGGAGAGAATCCCTGATTTGTTCGGGCAATAAATTTTTTGTTCAAAATAAACACAGAATTAATTTTATTGAGTTGCAGCGTTTTCCAGAAGCCATTGGTTTGCATCTCTCTGGTATGGCCTCGCACCTGATAGCAGTCCGCCAGCAATGTGCCATCGTCTTCAGAATATATTACATGAGGCTCAAGCACCCTTATGCTGGTTTGATTTTCATAACGAACTATGATCCTCAAATTGTTATTGGTAGCATCGCAAAGTAGTCTGAGAATATTGGTGTCCATGAATTCAGGTTCCTAATAAGGTCATGATAGAAATCGATATCTGGATTATAGGTGCTGGCCAATACACTTGATGGCGGCTGTCGATATTCGATGGCGGGCGCCGGATAAGTGGCATCAACTTAATGCGTTCATTAGTAACGAGGTATGGCGGTGGTATTGACAGGGCAACTGGAAAAAATGGAGACCTCGCTATCGCCCGATATCGTGGAATACCATTTATCCCTATCTGGGCAGCGAATCTCATTAAACCCAATGTTGGGACAGCAGATAACGCTGGATTACCATGGTGTTATTCACTGCATTGCATGTGGCTGCGAGACCGCCAAGAGTTTTAATCAAGGATATTGCTTTCCCTGTGTGCGTTCTTTGGCCCGGTGCGACATATGTCTTGTGAGGCCAGAGCAATGCCATTTTCATCTGGGCAGTTGCCGTGAACCCGAATGGGGTGAAAAGAATTGTTTTCGAAAGCATCACGTTTATTTGGCAAACTCGTCTGGTGTCAAGGTGGGCATTACCCGCAGCGGTCAGATTCCCGCTCGATGGCTGGATCAAGGGGCCGTTCAGGCCGTGCCAATTCTGGCTGCGGGCAATAGGCGAATTGCCGGACTGGTGGAGGTTGTTCTAAAACAGCATGTCAGCGATCGAACCAATTGGCGAAAAATGCTTCAGGGGCAGCCGGAGGCCATCGATTTGGCCGATTTTCGGGATAAATTACTTAAGCAGTGCCGAGATGATATCGAAGCGTTGCGGGGCCGCTATGGGAAAGACAGTCTAAAGCCTGAGACAGACGCCACAGTAACGGAAATTCGCTTTCCAGTGCAGGCCTATCCCGGGAAAGTGGTTTCGTTGAGCCTTGATAAAACACCGTCTGTATCGGGAGTACTGTTAGGCATGAAGGGGCAATACCTGATTCTAGATAAGGGTGTTTTGAATGTCCGTAAATTTACCGGATATCAGGTATCGTTTTCGAGTCAGTCTTACTAATTATCTTCACTTAATACAATGACTTAATTGAAGACTAGTGCTTGGCTTAAGAATCGATGAGACCAAGATTGTCATTGGAATACCCTTTAAATTGGGGTATCGTAGCGATTAGCATCAGTCGTAATTATCGATCGCCGTATCGACCGGATCGGGGGAGATGTTAAGGGGGTATCCGGGAGAGGCAAGGACGCGTAGCGGGAAGATCGCCAACAATCACCTGGTTGTTAGGAGGTAAATGCTATGGAAACCGCTAAATATACGCATCATCGTTGGAGTGTCAGACGGCCTGTTGCTCTGGATGCGACATTATATGATGGGCGCGATGTCCCAGTTCAGGTCGAGATCCAGAATGTCAGTATTGGTGGTGTCTTTATCGATACCATTCCGCTAATTCCCAATTCCGAGTTTCCGGTACTGTTAGGTTTTTTGACCAATGACGGGAAGGAAGTCAATTATCACAAGCTGTCCGCCCGGGTTGTTCACACAGGAGATACCGGTGCCGGGTTAATGTTTGAGGATTATGATGGTGATACCGTGGCGGCACTGCGCCAGGTCATTCATCAGGCTATTATGTAATGCGAGAAGCTTGTCTGACACTGACTCCTTGTTCGGGAATCAGTGTCTTGGTGTTTAAAATATAGAATTTCTATTCGTCTTCTTCTGGAACAGCTTTCTTTTTCATGGCGTCATTTTTTTTGCGCCGCTTCTTCACCGCTTGAGCAAGTTCCTGTAGCAGATTTGCACTTTCATCCCAGCCGATACAGGCGTCGGTGATGCTCTGACCGTAAACCAATTTCTTGCCCGGTATCACATCCTGGCGTCCTGCGATCAAGTGGCTTTCAATCATGACACCTATAATGCTGTCATTGCCTTGAGCAATTTGGTCGGCAACAGCATGGCCCACATCAATTTGACGCTCGTATTTTTTTTCACTGTTGGCATGGCTAAAATCGATCATAACCCGTGCCGGTAGTCCGGCGGCTTTTAGTTCTTCGGTAGCCCAATCAATGCTTGCTTTGTCATAGTTTGGAGTTTTGCCGCCTCTGAGGATAATGTGGCAGTCCTCATTGCCTGATGTAGCGAAGATAGCTGAGTGCCCTGCCTTGGTCAGAGATAAAAAACTATGAGGTCGACTTGCCGCATTAATGGCGTCCACCGCAATTTTTAGCGATCCGTCAGTACCATTTTTAAATCCGACAGGTGATGACACACCCGATGCCAATTCCCGGTGGACCTGACTTTCGGTTGTTCTCGCGCCTATGGCACCCCAGCTAATGAGGTCAGCCAGGTACTGAGGCGTGATCAGATCCAGATATTCCGTCGCGGCAGGAATACCCATGTTATTAAGGTCCACCAACAGGCTGCGAGCCAAACGCAAACCCTTATTAATTTCATAGCTGTTATCCAGATTAGGGTCATTGATTAATCCCTTCCAGCCGACGATAGTGCGGGGCTTCTCGAAATAGACGCGCATAACGATAACCAGGTCGCCGGATAGGGCTTCACGCATTTCCTTCAGGCGAGCGGCGTACTCCCTGGCGGCTTCCGTGTCATGAATTGAGCATGGGCCGATAATCACCAGCAGGCGGTCATCCTCGCCATGGAGAATGTCGTGGATCGCCTGTCGTGTTTCTGAAATGATGCGAGACCCGTCTTCACTGATAGGGAATTCCGCGTGAAGCTGGTCCGGCGGCAGGACTTCGGTGATCCCCAGTATCCGTAGGTCGTCGGTTTTGTATTTCATGGTGTCTTTAATTTACAGTGTTTAACGATATCAATAGACCGGCTTTTATACCTTATTAGCCTTTGAAATTCGAGTGCCCCTGGGCGAGGATTCATACTGATCCCGGAGAAAACGTGGTTGACAATTATGGGTAAGCCCTGAAAATGGCCGGTGATGTCAGATATCCAGTTGCCAGATTATAAAGTGCGTACCAGTCGCAAGGCCAGGTGTGCCAGGCTGTCGGTAAGCCCTGCCGGCCAGGTGGAAATCGTGGTGCCTGTTGGGTTTAATTGCTCTCTGGTGCCGGAGTTTCTGGAAAAGCACCGGCAGTGGCTGGAAGGTACTTTGGCGGATATACAGGATCGCCGTTATCAGCATCAAGGCGATAATGACAGTTTGCCTACGACGATACGATTTTTGCCGTTTGGGGAGACGTGGACTGTAAGCTGTGTTGTCTCGGATGCCAATCGCGTCACCGGTCGGCAGTCATCCCTTTTGGTAAAGGCGGTTGACGAGGTGGCGATGATTAAGCTTTTGCGTTCCTGGTTAACCAGGAACGCAAAAAACCGCCTTGGGTCAATGCTTCACAGCGTTAGCGAGGAAATCGGATTACCGTTTCGCCGGGTAAGCATTAGAGCGCAAAAGACCCGCTGGGGTAGTTGTTCCTCTCGGTGTGACATTAATCTTAATCGGGCCCTAATGTTTCTTCCTCCTGATATAGTTCGTTATGTATTAATTCATGAACTATGCCATACAGTTCATCTCAATCATTCCAGAGCATATTGGAGTCTGGTAAAAAACTTCTATCCGAATTACCGGGACGTGGATCGAGCGCTTCGATATGGATGGTGCTACGTTCCACAATGGGCATTGCCGAAATAGATTAAGAAATATGATTAACGTGAGTAACCAAATTCACCTATCCATTGTCCGGCTCGATAATCGATTTCCAGCCAATGCGGAATGTAGCGTTCGCCGTGGGGCACCGGATAAGATTTAATTTCAAGATCTTCGCTATCTGCTATTTCGCAACTTTCCGTCACGGTAGCCTTGAATCGAATTCCAAGATTATCGGTAATCTGAATATCGTCAGAATTCCGAGAATCTGTCAGAAATCTGACCCGTTTTGCCACCAGGCAACTGAATAACAGTTCCATTTCTGCCACCAATATCCCACTCTTTTTTGCCAAAGCATTGTCTGCGGCATCGCTTGTCTGGATTTCCAGTGATTTGCCGTTAATGTTTATGACCTTTTTCATGACCGCACCTTCAATAGAAAGACTAGTGAATTAAAGTGATTTCAATGCTTTGACAATATCTGATGGTTCCATGCGTTTTGTGTAATCCTTTTCCACGAATGCCGTATGTACCCTGCCTGATGAATCGATAACATAAGTTGCGGGAACTGGCAGCTCCCATGTATCGTCACCATTAGCTGCCGGAATATCGAGACCCCACTGGAGATAAAGAGGCCGCATTTCCTCATAGACGCCAAACAATAG
>Ga0224511_10001188_pt1 | contig 15103 bp, 9 predicted proteins | sample SF_May12_sed_USG_2_FD_169988 | JGI IMG/M metagenome (GOLD analysis project Ga0224511, IMG submission 169988) | Sediment microbial communities from San Francisco Bay, California, United States - SF_May12_sed_USGS_8_1 | ecosystem: Environmental > Aquatic > Marine > Sediment | place: USA...
TATTATTAACTCACATCACGACGTATGAAGTTCGCATCACGACATATACAACTAACATCACGACACATGAAGTTCACATCACGATATACCATATTTGCAACACGATATTATTTACTCACATCACGATATGCCAAATTTCCATCGCGATGAACTGTTTTTGCAACACGATTTAAATGGACGCAACACAATTTATTTTTTTATGCATAAGACAGCATTGGCGTGCCATAAGGGAGTATCGGGTTAATGCATGAATGTCTATTGCCACAACCGCCTCTTTACATTAAACACCATTACCCATTATGACGACGATATAAAATGACAATTTTCGCATCAAGCTTACTAACACTGTACCATAATCGGATGTTATGTCGCAATTACGAGAGTTTATCCATCACCGACCCAAGATTTCCATGTAATGTCTTACAAATATATTCAACTATTCTGATTTTTTAGCATTATTTTTTTTCACAAATTGTTAAAATATTAAAATGCAAACATGTAAACATCTGTAAACATAGTAATACAAAAAATGGTAAATTACTGAAGATAATGAACGAACATGTACGTCCTACAAACACATCAACACAGTCGGCGCAACAAAAACAAACCCAAGGCATAAAAAGATACGTACGAATATTGGAAGCAGCAAACACAAGATAAAACTATAGTAATATGTATGGCAAAAGCATTTAACATAGCGTAATTTATATATCACGATGTATGTGTAACAAATGGCATTTATCATTTAAGCAATGCTTAAATTGCGTTTAAATTTAAGGCATGAAGCTTATTTAAGTTGAAATGGTGTTTGAATGTGTTGTCAATGCATTACATATGATTCTGACATTAATATGACATTGTTTTCTATGAAACGAAATATGTTGCATTTTGATTTTTGCTTTGTTTTGTTTACAATGAGTAACAAGAAGTGTGTTTTAAATCAAGGTATTTAACTATGTATGATAACAAATAACAGTCGTGTACAATATATAAAAGATACATACTAGAATAAATAATACTGAGTGTATTTTATCAAAACTATTAGAATTGGGGCAACATACATCACATGCGACAATTTGAGGATAAATTGTACATGAAGCTTGGGATTGTCTTGACGCACGTATAAAACGCTTGCGTGTGTGACGGTATATTGTTACTGTATAATTAGCTGACTTTCCATTTTTAGATAATCTTTCTTCTCAGGACAGTGCCCATATCTGTTCACTAAACCATCACATGTGAGCGTCACTGAGATGACTGTAGTAAATTTGTCGGCGAAAATTAGTTTTTGACCAATTTGTAGTCTTGATCAGAGAAAAACAATGCCACTCTGTTGTAATTTTAAATCTTGGCAGCAGAAAAAACAATGTATCCGTGGTTGTCGCTCTTTTAGAGAATTGAAACGACATACAACTGTTAGTTTGAAAAGGTTTTATTAAGTGTAGGATCAATAACCCATACGTCCCAAACCATTAACCTGTGATAGCAGCGCCGACATCACCTGGGGTCATGCCGAGCAATGTGTAGCCATCCTTGGCTTCATTGGTACTTTTACTGACAGGGTTGTCTCAAACTTGTTTAAATTGTCAAATATCGACTTTGTTTTTTTGATGTGTTATGTGTTTTTTAAATATGTTATTTATTATTGGAACTACATAATGATGCGAAAAGTGGTGTAGGCATAGCAAATAGCATGTTTGCCTGAGGTTGTTTAATGTACAACTCACTCTATGACTGTACATAAATCGTGTATCAAAACGCAACATTAATTGGTGTTTCTGTGGAGTCCTTGTCTATTGTGACAATATCTCCACAAATCAAAGTTATTGTATGCATTGAAATCGGTTTCAATGCGTCTGGGCCGCAACATCGCGGAGTTTAATTGAGGTGCTTGTATCGCTCGTGCACATCGTAATCTTTGGACATGGCATTGATTTTAGATTGGTTTGGTTTTGTTTCACCTACATGGAGTAGATGAAACGGAATTGTAATGTTGAATCAAATGAATTGCAAATGACTCAATGTATAAATCTAGTGACGTACTAAATGCTAAATTGAGCATACATTTATATCAAATTGAGAATTTCAAAACATCGCGAAAGCATTCATTTATTAAAATTAAAAACCTGCAAATCTAACATTGACTAATGTGTGACTTTTTAAAAAAAACGCAACCATCCTTTCCATAGTAATTAATTAAACACCAGTTTAAGCCGTAACAGAGTATTGGGTATATTCCAGGTGCAGCCAGTAACAGTAGGTGGGTAATTTTTTTACAATCGGACATGTAGTAAATAGACACATAAAGAAAACACAACTGCGTTTGCTGTCGGGTGTCAAGTGAATATATAGGCCTAGCAGCATGAAGACACGTCTGCTGATTCTATCTTAACCATCTAGAGGTTGTGTCTTTGTTTCTTATTTTGTGTGCGTAAATACTTTGAACTGTCTGAAAATAGATTGTGCCAAGATAATGCATGTCTACAATAAGATGCTAGTATGTATATATTTTAAAGATGCTGTGCCTGTATCTTTTGACCAGGATTATTTACATTTTACTTTTAACCATACTTAAGCAGTAAATCATATTCAGCCAAATAAGATTTTCATACATGTAAAGATATTACAGAAAAAATTCGTAGCCCGAAAATTTGGCTTTGTTTGTTTATATGTGGACCCAGTACGTTAAAGTCACCAGAGCACTGTTTGGGCATTAACATGGGAAAAAATCAAAACTATCCCTAAATGTCTAAATAACTGCGTCATAGAGCATAAACAATAGGTACCATGTGCTAGTTTTGAAGAAAAATGTGCACAAACCAGGACATTTCCAATATACCATTCATTATTAGGGGAAATCATTTTCTTGTCCACGGATACTAAAAGGATTTACCTCATATTACATGCATTTTTCATCTTTTAAAATATGTAGTCAAATGTTTTGTAGTGTCAGCCATTTTACATCACATTTCTTTGCTAAGACTCTTACCTAAATCATATTTTAAGATAAGTACTTTTCAACCCAATTTTCTTTGCTCTAGCTCCTTTAAAACAGTAACCTAGCTTGACAACAATCGATACTTTTAGTTGTCTTGATATTCTAGGGGTAACGCATCAGACTGCAGTGCCAGAGTTCACGTGTTTTACTCTCGCCTCTGCAAGGATTTTGTTTTTTGCGTTCTTGTTTTGCTATTGTTGTACGTTTACTTGTTTGGTCCTAACACGTTATTTGTCATGCTATTTTGCAATTTTTTCTTCAGTGTTACTTCATTTAGTATTCAAACATATTCAAAAAGTGTGAGTAAGCATTTGGGTATCAAGATACAGACATAGCATCTTTAAATGTGCTTTTTCGGTTCCAACATAAACAATGTACAGGAAGTTGGGTTGAGAAATAAAATGACCAAAATACTAGTTTATATACATGTAGACAAAGTAACCAAGAATAACAAAGTCCAGTGGTCCATTAACCAAATTGTGTGCTATTAAGAAATTTCAATTTAACAAAAAGGTTGTAAAATAACTTTTAACAAATATAATTGATTTTACATTGCAAATCAAAACCTTTATGTTTCGTGCATGTGCTAATTTATTTTTGTTAAAAAGTAACACGTGGACAATAATTTTCATGATGCTTCTACAGAACTGACGTTGACTGCTGACGATCTGAAATAAAAACAACAAAACTGATTTGCATTGAGAGATAAGCGGTAACAATCTAATACGTATGTTTGGTTCGTTTTTGCTTATATGTTATAATAAATACGGTGGTGCTAATACGTGGGCAGTATGATAAATGCGTGGACCTAGTTAATAATAAAAACCGGAAAATATTAACATGATTGAAAGTCATATAATTGGATTCAACATTTATTACCCAAACGCACATTAAATTCTGAAATGTTATAATTAGGATATAGATTTTGTTTTTGCATGCTATTATCGGCAGTTTGAGCACGTTTGAGTTCAGTCGCGTAATAATTTAGCACGAAAGCCTCAGAAACGAACGCATTCTTGTTACTTCGGCCGATGTTTGGCTATTCTTTTTTCCTCCCCAAATAAATATCGTATTTCTCAATATATGACGTCGACTTTAATTGTTTTATAGATTGTACTCACTCTAAGTAGTTTAATCAGAATACGTTTTCTAAAATCTTTTTTCCCGTACAAAAAGTGGCACAACCATCGCAAAAAAGTTTACTAATTTAACAATCTAATGGTATGCGTCGCACTGTGACGTCATTCATGTCAATCATTATAATTGTAAATAGAAGCATTTAAATTAATATGTTTGTATCTATGATATATTTGCATCGAAAACACAGGGGTATATTTTGTGCATTTTGGGTACATTTATGCTTAATTAGATAAAAAAAGGGCAGTGAATTGATTATTAATGTTATTACAAAAACTAGAACACAAATAGCTTCAATACTTGTATATTAATGTTACCGAACAAGACTTTCATCATGTTTTTGTATATTTGTTTAAGGTATATATTTGGATTGTGTCAAAACGTTGCTGACTTCAAAAGTTTATGTGTTATTAAAAAAACACAAGAAAGGTTATTGTAGACTACAAAAAGACTGATTTGATGGACCAAAAACGGACGTCAGTACCACAAACTGTTTTCAGTGAGCGCTTAACAGAAACAAATCTAGATGTCTTCAATAAGAATATGTTTACAAAAATGAAGTGCTCCAGTAACCATTTCCATGGTCGATATGATCTTTTTGTGGCTAAAGTATATATTCTATCATTAAAATATGTTTTGTCAAACGAATATTAATTTTCTTGTGATGTAATAATCTTAAAAATCGGTAAGCAAATAAAAATAAAGCAATAAAAGAACACGAATCTATCATACCGTCCTTGTTAATAAGCACAACCCCAACTCTTATAATAAAGGCATATACATGTAACAACAAATCTACATTTTAAACTGAGTATGTTGCTTATGACGTTCCTCCACATTCTTAAAGAACAGTAACAACGAACAAACAAGGATTCACCTGGAATCTCGTATGGCGCCTCATTTGTGATCTCGGAAAGGGTTTCGTACATCTTATTTGGGTCTTTGTCCGCCAATTTCGTTCTAAATTCACGTATAAAAACACAAGAAAACATATTACAATTGCCATTTTAGATCAATGTAATACTATGACGAATGATATATAAAGTGGTATAGTCGTCAATTCAATCAACGAGAACATGAATTACTTGTAACAACATGTAATTACCTTTTGTTTTCAGAACTCGCAACATTACCCTTTGATATTCCTACAATTAAAAGTACGTCAATATTTTTCATAACTAACCTTATTTTAAGGAACTTTATTAATCGAGAAATAAAACAGTTATATTAAAAACGCAGTTGACAAAGGCATGTACACATTTAAATCCCTGTATTGTTTACCTGGGCGGTTTCGCCGAACCTTTACGAATATCACCGTGGCAACAATTGTCACTATCGTTCCTATGGCAACACCTCCCACTGTTCCTCCAGCCACGCTTGGCAAACAACTGTAACCCTCCGCTTCACATACATACGTACATGATTATTTTAATTTCATTTATTTATAATCTAAACTTCTACCTTTAAACATGTTTTGTACAAATGTTTTTGCGCTTGCACCTTGATTAACTTGACTGTAAATGCAACTGTGTTACTTATGTAATAATAACATCACAAATATTTAAAACACAAACGTAAATGTCATAGCAACATACATGTATACGATACATTATGGTTATTTTACTCATAATAATTATTTAGGACTTTATATAATTTAACAAGATGTAAAAAATACTTTAATGTTTTGATTCTTACGTGTCCTTATTATGCGTGTTTCGCTGTTGACGACAATCCCAAGGCCGTTGTCGGCTGTACAGCGGTAAACGCCTTCATAATTCGATCCGGCATTCATTATGTAGTTTAAAAAGTTATCTCCCCTGACGATATTGTCAACTATAGCCTCAAATGGTGAAAGTGTGTACCATGTGATGTTTGACGCTGGGTTACTGGACACGGTGCAATTCAGCCAACCTGGCTCGATCGCGGAAGGCTGGCGAAAATCAATGTTTACTTCTGGAGAGTCTGAAACCAAACAGCGTTCTTGTCTAAACGATAAAACAGCAATAATTAATAGCAACTGCATTTCTAGCCATAAATGTTTGTTTTCAACCTTAAAACCATCAACGGTGTAGAATGAATAATGGTAGTTAGCATAAAACACTGTAACTGGGATAAAACGGCTTCATTGCCCAGAAACAAATTGCATGTTATAATGTCTGTGATTATTAAAAGGAATTAAACATAGCATGCATCACAAAAAGGTAAACTGAAAACCTATTATAAAAATAGTAAATTGATTAAATCATTACATCTAAGGTCCAGTGACGCTGATGACGACGCCACCGTGTCTGCCGAAACTTCGTTGGACGCTCTACACTCCACAACTTGGCCATCCATCTCACGTGATGCAACAAACTTTAGCTCCTGTGACGTCACTTGTCCACCATAGTCCCCATCTGTGAAAGTGGCGTTCTTGTCAGTGGTGACAAATCGTCCGTCTATGTACCAGGTAATAACGGAGGACGGACTTGAGGAATCAGTGCGACACGTTAACGTCAACTTGTTCACGCCGTTGGCATACACGTGTGTGTCTCCACTGATATTTGTAAAGCGAGGTGGAACTGAAATACACACACAAAAAAGGTTTTGTAATAAAAAAAATACATGTTATGAAATACTGATATGGCATTGCAAGTATACTAGGGCCACGGATGTACTTAATTTAAAACTTTAAACTAAAACAACCAGACAGAAATGCACCGCATTATTGTGCGTCTATTTAAAACTTCTAACCGTTTGAGGCCAATTTTAATTTCATTTATATTCCGATGAACATTCACACCAATAAAACAGTAAATGCAAAGTTAATTGTATAAGACACACATTTTAAAAGTCACACTTATTCCATGAAAATAAAATATCAACAAACATACGTACACAACACAGTAAGTGTGACTGATTCCGACACAGGTTGGGTCAGAGCCATGTGTGATACGCTGCAAGTTAGAGATTTGACGTTGTGGCTCCTATTGGGTGACCGTGTATAATGTGATACCAGTGTAAATATGTTGTTCCCAATGTCGGTTACAGTTGGTTTGACATCGGGTTCAATGTGATCTCCCTGTATGATCCATGTCACGTTTACAGCCATTGGCCTAAATCCAGTTGACTTACACCTTGCAACTGCTGTGCCCACTCTGTTCTCGATTGCAGGTCCCATAGAAGTAACGGTTGGTTGCGACGGCGGTACTTAAAAGAACATACCGACATACATCATTATTGCAATTGTGTTTCTTTTTATCAATGTGTGTGTTGTTTGACCGAGGCACTTGTTTAAATAAGATTAATAAACCTCTTGGTTAAGTAGCCCTATTCAGTTATTAATATTAACTATTTTCTATTGTTCTCTTAAAGCAGCTGTCCTCCAGAATATACTAGAAAATCATGAATTGTGCAAATATGCTAATATATCTCTTCATATACATATAAAAGTTGATTTAAATAAAAATATCGCTTAAAAACCTACATATGTTCGATGTTTTCCTTAGAAAACAGACAATTTGCTTTTCTGCCATCGGGATATACCTTCTTCATATAGATAGTACGGTATTCCTTAATCCGGGTTACTTGTCAATTTTGGACGCATGGCAAATGGCGTCCTTCGTTTTGAAGGTTAGGGTCGCCTAAATCATTACCGACTTTATACCATTGTAAAACTACAATGTTTGACACCATTTTTCAAAATGACCAAGGAATTTTTTTTTATGACACTATACATGGGAAAAAGAAAGGGTCATAATCTATAAAGTTTGCAAGTTTAAAGAACACACTAGATGGGAACATCTAGCGCCCGCCCCCGCTAGGATTTGGGATACTTTGACCTGATCGAACTAGAAACGAACTGCGCAAGTGCGGAAACAGCAATTGTTGTAACACGCGATTTTGTTGAATAAATTATCGTATTTATATTTAACGGCTACTGCGTTAGTACGATTTGAGCATCTGGAGGACAGCCGCTTTAAAAATATACTGATGCCAAAACTATATGCACTGTATTTATGCCTAAGCGTTTAAATTCTTGTATTACCTGATTCCTTATATAAATGAAATTTAGTAATGTTTTTACTGTTTTCTGAAATTCTAAAAACGGTCCACGTTCGCAAAATGTTGACCAGTCAATAGTTTTGACTGTTTCCCTTGCATGCTCTGACGTTATAGAGAATTCCCCATTGTTAACTGTTTTCTGAAATCCTAAAGAAGTGCATATTCGCGAACTGTTTCCCACACGTGCTCTGCTGTCATTGATCAGGTAATAAAACAGTTATTTCATTGTTATTTGGGAACAGTCAAACAGTTGTCAGTCACTCGGTGTTGGGGATAGTGTTTTGAACTGTTGACCTCGGCATACGGCCTAAGGCAACAGTTTAAAAAACAATTCCCTCGACCTTGGGCCAACAGTTTGACTGTTCCCAAATCACATATGGAATAACTGTATAATAATAATAATAATAATTATAATAACAATAATAATAATAATAATAATAATAATTATAAAATAATAATAATAATAATAATAATAATAATAATAATAATAATAATAATAATAATAATAATAATAATGATGATGATATAATATTTGTGCAGTGGTCAATAATAATGCGTGACTATGTGCATTTGTCAAAACTTTTAAATTTGTTCAAGGTTATCTATCACATGAAAATAACGCTAGCATGCTTTTAGTAAGTTTACCTCGTGCAACGTATTATTAAGGATAAACTTACGAAATCTAATCAATACCTTACTTATCACAACATAGTCACGCGACTAAAACAAACTCGCACAGAAACGGTTCGGTCAATCAATAATGGCAAAACCATTAGTATTATCAACTTAAGAAAGCAGTTGTGACTCCTACGTGCTATTTCAAACTGGACGTCTGTCGAGTCTTGTAATTGCGGCTTTCCACTATACGAAGATTGGCAGGAAAAGATTGCACCGTCATCACTGTAATTTGGCGTGAACCTACACGTGCGTAATACTTTATAAAGACCGTTGTCAATACGGGTCGAAGTGGTGCAAGTCGTCAGTCGTATGTGCATCTGTCCGTGTCGAACTTTAAACCAGTCCACGGTTTGCTCGGGATAACCGCCTGTTGAGAGGCAGGCCAGGGTAACAGCAACGTCGCGTATTCCAATAAATGTTGAGTTACTTGTCACTGGCCGGATGATTCGAGGATGATCAGGCTTCACTAAAGTGTGACCAGAGAAGAATAAACAGTATAAAAACATACACGTAGAATATACAATTGTATTGCATGTTGTTCTACTTTGGCCTCCAATACTGAATAAATTCATATTTTTTCCAGGCATGTTTTTACCATTCTTAGTGCAATAGTAAAACAAAAACTAAATCAGATGAAGACCGAATAAAAGCAAATGCGGACAACTCTAAAACACGACCGTTCGCTTTGCAAACGCAACGCGTCTACCACCCCACCAACATATGTTGTTTAAAATGCACGTATTTTTCTGCATAAATAACCATCAAACCAATACGTACGACTTAATATTTGTATCCATTTATCTTGATATAAACATTTTGTTGTTAAAAAAATCTGTATACACTTAAAGAGGTATTGCATAAAAGTGGAAAACGATTACATAATTATATATTATAAACAAAGTTTCCAAGATATTGTCAAACAATAACTAAAATAATTTATTTTTCTCTTACTTGTAGGGTTTAATTTGATATCCCAAACACCATCACAAAAAAAAAACACCAGCAGGTTCCTTCTCCCCTGACGTGTTACAACACTAGGGATCTGTTGTTAGACGCCCAGCTTAATCGGTCAAGGTTCTTTAAGGCTGAGTTATAAATGCGAAGTCCCTGGATAGTGTAAATCATGTTGTCAGGAGGACCATGCCAATCTTGACAACATTTACTCTATCCTATGCATTTATATTATCAATAATATAATATTGTTTCTCTTACTTGTTGGGTTTAACTTGATAATCCAAAATGAAGATGTTCCAATAAAATAAAAAGCGCATGTGTAGGTTCCTTCGTCTTCCCTTTTTAAGTTGTTTAACACTAGGGACTTGCTGTTGGCTGCCCAACTTATCCGGTCTAGGTTCGTAAGGGCAGGGTTGAATGTAGGCTCTCCCTGGATAGTGTAAATCGTGTTGCCATTACCATTGTTCAGCGCAGGAGGTCCACGCCATGCTGGATATGGCTCTTGTGTGTGAAGAGGACAATCTAACACAGCCGTCGTGCCAGTTTCTACATACAAGGTAGTGTTTACCGCAGACACAGCTGCGAAAGCGATCATTTCATCGTTTAGTTACACAACCTTGTATTATGTACATTTCATTTTTTTGTTTTGTGAATTATTTGTTAGTTATTACAATTAAAGCTCCTATCCCAGCGTTGGTAAATTTTAATTCCTTAAATCAAAACAAATCAAAATCATCAGCAGTATTTCACAGGTAATCATTATCAATAGAATATTTCTTTGAATTTCACTGAAAGTCTTGGGTGTCGTTAGCAAAATGTGAAACAAATACGCGCGTCCTCTGGTCCTGGAAGGATTTCCTGGTTTATAAATATAACGGAATTCCCTTTTACGCACTCGTTGCTAGATCACTCATTCTCATATTATCGGCAAGTTTTGGCAATCTCCTGGAATAGCCCACTGGGGGATTAACATCTAAACTACTTCATTTTATTTCGTTTGTTTAAGTCATTGAGAATGTCAAAAGAAACCCTTTTCCCGGGAATACACTCTCCCTCATATTAAATAAAAAACACTTCATTCCGTATGTTTTTTATAAGTAATCGAGAATGTCACCCCAAAAGAATACCAAGCCCCATTTCGTATTTGTTTGTTCCCCAAAGTAACCCTTTTTCATAAAAAACTCTCCCTAGTAGCAAATAAAAGGCACTAACATAATCGTCGCTCTATATTATACTCCTGGAATAGGCCCCGGGGGCTATTCCTTTTGACATGTTCGCTACTTCTCTTTATTCTGTATGTTAAACAATCTTTTAGAATGTCACCCCAAAAGAAAACCAAGCCCCATTTCTTATTTAGTTGTCCCCCAAAGAAACCCTTTTCCAGGGCAAACTCCCTAGTAACAAATAAAAGGCGCAAACAATATCGTCGCTCTATATTATACTCCTGGAATAGGTCCCGGGGGCTATTCTTTTCGACATCTTGACTACTTTTTTTTATTCCGTATGTTAAACGATCTTTCAGAATGTCACCCCAAAAGAAAACCAAGCCCTATTTCTTATTTTGTCCCCCAAAGACACCCTTTTCCAGGGAAAACTCTCCCTAGTAGCAAATAAAAGGCACTGACAAAATCATCGCTCTATTGTATACTCCTGGAATAGCCCCCGGGCCCTATTCCAGTAGTATAATATACAGAGACGCCGACGAACGATAACTCGAGCTAAACTTGAAAGGTGTCATTTCGCTGTTTGTACTGACACGACGGGTGACTGAATGCCTGTCAAATGGTTTAAAAGAAACATGGTAAAGCAACGAGATCAAGCGGAATGAAGTGCAACATACACCAATTTTACTTGATACATGGGATCTATACTAGTTGTTCATATTACTATATTCAAACATAGACACGTACAGAAGCTAGAATTCTACACATGTGATGCCTAATTGTTCAAATCGCTAACCACTCGCCCTGTGGTATCTATATATAGTTATATACTACTGGAATAGGCCCCGGGGGCCATTCCAGGATTATAATATAGAGAGCGACAATAGTGATTACACGTATTTTGTGTCTTTTTATTGCTACTTAAACATTCATTCACGAAATGAACAAAATATTATTGTTGCTGCAAATTTCGAATTCAACTTTTTTTGTTATACAATGTGCGGTTCAGGTCGAGTTATTAAAACATTAAAAACCCTATATAATGCATGGTTGTCTAATGCCTAAAAAGAATAGTCCCGGGGGGGGGGGGCTATTCAGGGAGATTGCCCAAGTTTTAGCCCAAGAAATGGCGATTTTTTATTTTCACTAGAAAGGCTTAATAACAGCCGAAGACTGTCGCAGTATTACACTTTTCTGCAATGAATTTTACCTGACATCACATATTATACATTTATCACAATATATTGACAAAACATATTCAGCAAAACATATGCTTGCATCTTCTTTACTGAAATTAAACATAAAACTATTCTTTAAAATAACGCACATTACGCAAATAAAACGACATGTCATAAGGAAGCAAATGAATGTATGTAAACATATTTTTCATTTTTTTTACAAATTCCAATATAATGTTAAAGTTTACAATGATTGTGTTACTTTTCCTGATAGTTCTTTTTTTAAATCCATGTAAAATACACACTTCAAGGACAAAATATAAAAGCAACATTAATAAAGCAATGTTCATGCATATTCTTATTATGAATTTAATAAGTTAAATAATGTTTATATTTTAGTATTTTGCAGTGATAATGCCTGTTTAAGCCTAATTGAGATACTATGAACAAATTGAGTTTAAAAATTATTGGTGGGGACAGGGCTTTTTCAGTGTGATTGGGTAATGTCATCACCCATTTGAAGATGTAACAAATACTATTTGATAACCGTTTTGTGATATCATTAAAGCAAATGCCCTGTTGAACAAATACAGTTACTTTAAATATAGCACCATATAAATTTGAGCTGTACATACCCCGGATATAGTTTTGCCGATAAAATTAGAATGAGTGAGTCTAGTTAAAATAGCGCTGCACGTTTATGGATCAATCAAAAGCTTTTGAAACAGTTTATCAATTTATTGCAAAATAAATGTGCTATTACAAATGTATAGTGACGTTTCTTTGAGTGAAAAACGCATCAATAATCTAGTTTAATGTAACTTGATATAATTATATGGTCATGTTTTTAAATCCTTCGCTGACATTTTATTTTAAAATGTTCATTCCTACAAAGGCTGGGTTAGGAACTTTAAAAGGTTTATCGCGGAACATAAACCGCATATACAAAAAAGTGAATCTTCTGTTTTAAAGATAAATGTTCTGTATGAACACATTAGATGTTTTTGTATTATGCGTTTGGTCTAGATATTGTTTCTGAATAATTGAATCAGTTGAAGATGTTATATAGATGAAGGTGAACTTTATCATTATCATTATACGATAAATGTAATAAATAATTACTTACCTTTTATTAAACAAAGTAAAAATATGTTACGTTCATACTCCATGTTTGCACAATACAAAACAACTAGGCGAGGAAGCAGGAAGTTTAAAGAAATACCTAAAGTTTTAAAACACTTCAATCGGTATGGAGTGTGTCTAAAGTAAACAACGTTTGAAATCGCTACGTGGTGATTGATTAATGCTGCATTCAGTGTCATATATTTGCAATGTATGATATTTATACGCTATAGAGAGTTATTCAGTTATCTTTGTTGTTGGTTTCGGGAAATGCCGCATTTTTCAGTTTAGACCTTAAGATACCAGAGTGTAGATATTGTTTTAATTTTTATTGATTTTTCAAGCTGTGTAATTGGTCTACTGAATCATATAATTAATCTGACTAATCCCTATACATTTCTAATGCTCGGAGATGCAAATTTCGCATATCTTTTTTCAACTATTTTGTAAATATATCAATCAAAATGCTCAAACAGAGTAATATAATAGCACAACATCGGAATAGTGTGTAAAATATACTGAACCAAAAAAGAAACTTTCGCAAAGTAAGAGCCAGTTGTTGAAGGGTACTACTTAGATGTACACACATATATACCTGTAGTAGCTTGTAAAACTCGTATTGTTTGCAAAATCGGTCAGCTAATCCCCATAAAAGCCCGATACGTTCATTCAACGTACAAATCGAGATTCACGTGCGTGTTAGGGATGGGCATATCCGCTCCACGTGGTGCATATTTGTCTTTACCGAATTATTACTATAGTCGTAAAGCTGTAGAAAAAAAATCGATAAACGTTTTATTTGAAGTTTATAACGAAATGTCAATGCCAAGAATTCCCTAAAAATTACGTGAGAGAGCCTTGGGCATGCTTGAAGCTGGGTGCACAACTGCGGAGGTTGCAGCTCGTGTTTGTGCATCCGTGCAATCAATCCGAAGCCTTCGGCGGCGATTTGCACAGACCTGGTAGTACAAGGGACTTGCCGCGGAGCGTTAGACCGCGCGTTACGTCTCGAGCCAAAGACCGCTATATCTTGAACCAGCACCTGCGCGATCGCTTTTGAACAGCAACAGCTACAGCTGCTGTTACCCCCGGTACTCACAACAACCGTACTTCCGCCCAGACAGTAAGGAATCGCCTAGCTGAGAGCGGTTTGCAAGGACGTCGTCCGTACGTCGGTTCGGTTTTGTCGCGTCGCCATCGCAATAATAGAGAGCAATGGGCACTTAGACACATAAACTGGACAAGGCAGCATTTGCGGACAATTCTTTTTACTGACAAGTCAAGGTTTGTATTGTCTCGAGCTGATGGCCGTGTACGGTTATACCGACGCAGGAATGAACGTTATGCCGACTGCTGCGTACTGCAACGGGATCGGTTTGGGGGTGGGACCTCAGTTATGGTATGGGGCGGTATTGCCTACGGATATCGAACCCCGCTCGTCGTTATTGATGGCAATTTAAATGCCCAAAAATACAGGGAAGACATTTTAGGCCCTCATGTTGTCCCTTTGCTTCAGACACATAACGTAATAACGACGTTACAGCAAGATAATGCCACATCCCATGTTGCTCGTGTCAATTTAGAGTATTTACATAATCATAACGTTGATTTCATCGACGACTGGCACTCAAAAAGTCCAGATTTGAACCCGATTGAACATCTTTGGGATAATCTGGATAGACGCGTACGTCGACGTCCAAACCCTCCAAACAATGTCAACGAACTTCGAGCAGCATTGCTTGAAGAATGGAATAATATTCCACAGGCTGACATTAACAAACTTGTGCTCTCAATGCGACGTCGCTGTCAGGCAGTCAGCATCGCACACG
>Ga0224511_10001189_pt1 | contig 15103 bp, 15 predicted proteins | sample SF_May12_sed_USG_2_FD_169988 | JGI IMG/M metagenome (GOLD analysis project Ga0224511, IMG submission 169988) | Sediment microbial communities from San Francisco Bay, California, United States - SF_May12_sed_USGS_8_1 | ecosystem: Environmental > Aquatic > Marine > Sediment | place: USA...
GGTCTATTATAACGCTTAGCGCCATTGCTCTAGTCTCGGGTTGTAGTTCTGCCGACAAAGATCCCACCAAAGACTGGTCACCACAACGATTTTATGCCGAGGCCAAGGAAGCCATGGCCACCGGCAATTATGAAACTGCGATCAAGCAATATGAAACGCTGGAAGCGCGATTCCCTTACGGGCGCTACGCCGAACAGGCGCAACTTGAAATTGCCTATGCCTATTACAAAAATGATGAACCCGCCCTGGCGATTTCATCTGCCGATCGCTTCATCCGCATGCACCCGACACATCCCAATGTGGACTATGCCTATTACTTAAAAGGCCTGGTCAATTTCCAGAACAGAAGCAATCCGTTAGCGAATTTGTTTGGCGCCAAGATCACCGAATCAGACCGGGACACCCGGGCGGCACGCGAGGCCCACGAGGCGTTTAAAGAACTGGTGACACGTTTCCCCAACAGCCCATACGCGAAAGACGCAAGACAACGCATGACCTATCTCTTTGACGCCCTGGCGCAATACGAAGTCAAGGTTGCCCGTTTTTACTTCGAGCGAGAGGCCTTTGTTGCCGCCATCAATCGCTGCAAGTATGTATTAAACAATTTTCAGAAAACGCGGGCGGCTGAAGATGCGCTAGGCATTCAGGCCATGTCATACAAACACATGGGAGTAAGCAAACTTGCCGAAGATTCATTACGGGTCCTGATTCAGAATTTCCCCGAGAGTCATTACATTGACGAATTTAACAAGCTCAAGGTAAAAGCCAACAAAGCCGAGAAAGATGCCGACAAACCTGACTAAATAGCGTCCGCATCCAGCTCGCCGGTGCGAATACGCACCACTTTCTCCACCGATGAAATAAATATTTTTCCGTCACCGATACGGCCTGTGCGCGCGGCGCCGGTTATGGCCTCAATACATTGATCAACACGATCCTCCCCAACCACCAGTTCAATCTTGACCTTGGGCAAAAAGTCGACCACGTACTCCGCTCCACGGTATAACTCGGTATGGCCTTTCTGTCGGCCAAACCCCTTTACTTCTGTTACTGTCAGGCCACTGACACCGACCTCGGAAAGCGCTTCCCGAACGTCATCCAGTTTGAATGGTTTAATAATGGCTTCGATCTTTTTCATCGTGTGCTCTTTTCTATTGGTTATAAATGGAAAATATTCATCACGGCCTGATTTATCGGCCAGCAGCAGTATAACATGCTCTTGCTAGGCATTTTTCTTACCAAAAGCCGAGGTGATAGGATAACGGCGATCGCGGCCAAACGCACGTTTTGTAATACGCACCCCGGGGGCCGCCTGGCGCCTCTTATATTCATTCCGATCCACCATGGCTACCACCTTTTCCACTATCTCTGCGGGAAATCCCTGATCAATAATGTCCTGGGCGCATAAATCACGCTCAATATAGGCCTCAAGTACCGGATCCAGTATGTCATAGGGCGGCAGGGTGTCCTGGTCTTTCTGGTTCTCCGCCAACTCCGCTGAGGGCGGGCGGGTAATAATTCTTTCCGGGATCACGGGTGATAACGCGTTACGGTAGGCCGCCAAACGATACACCATGGTTTTGGATAAGTCCTTTATGGCGGCGAATCCCCCCGCCATATCACCGTAGAGTGTGGCATATCCCACCGCCATTTCACTTTTATTTCCTGTAGTCAGCACCATCTTGCCTGTTTTATTGGATATAGCCATAAGAATAATGCCACGAACCCTTGCCTGAATATTTTCTTCCGTAGCATCCTGAGGCAAACCCGCGAACTCGGGCTTTAGCGCCTCCAAAAAGGCCTGATACATGGGCTCGATAGAAATGGTACGACTTGTAACACCCAAAGCAGCGGCAAGACTCTGTGCATCCTCAACACTCATAGAAGAGGTATAACGTGATGGCATCATCACCGCTTCCACTGCCTGCGCACCCAATGCGTCCACCGCCATAGCGAGAGTCAGCGCCGAATCGACACCACCGGACAGACCCAAAACAACACCCGGAAATCCGTTTTTGGTGACATAATCACGCACGCCCAGCACCACCGCCTGATAGATACTGGCATCACTGGAAAGTGCCGGCGCGATGTCGCCGGCAATCGTCGTCGAGGATTGATCAGTCGCAACATCGATGACGCTGGTCTGTTCCCCGTAAGATTCGGACCGAGATACGATCTCGCCGCTAGCATCCATTACAAAAGAACCACCGTCAAAAACCAGCTCGTCCTGACCGCCCACCAGATTGACATACGCCAGCGGCACGCGGTGGCGCGCCACGTGGTCACGCACTACCCGTTCGCGCTCCTGCATCTTGCCTATGTGAAAAGGGGATGCGTTAAGATTAAGAATAAGCCGGGCACCTGCTTGCACCGATTTTGTCACCGGCGCTGATTCCCAAATATCTTCACATATTGTCAAACCAAGATGCAGTCCCTTAACCTCGATAACACAGGGATCCTGCCCGGAGTCAAAGTAACGCTTTTCATCAAACACGCCGTAATTTGGTAACAGCATTTTGAAATAAGTGGTCACGCGTTTTCCGTCACGCAATAATGAGGCAGCATTATAATGATTACCGTCCTGTTGCCACGGGTGACCCACAACCACATCGATACCCTGAGTTGATTCAGCCATACGCTCCAATGCCCTGGCGGCACGCGTATAAAATCCGGGTCTTAATAACAAGTCTTCCGGCGGATAGCCGGTAATCGCCAGCTCTGGAAACACGATCAGGTCAGCACTGAGTTTATCTCGGGCATGAACCGCTGCCGCCAACATTCTATCAACATTGGATTCCAGGGCGCCCACCATCAGATTAAGTTGGCCTAGCGCAATACGCAGGCGGGTACTCATGATTTAGCCCATTACTTCTGACATGCGTTGACCGATTTCGGCGGGAGAACGAACAGTATGAACACCTGCCTGCTCCAGCGCCTGGTATTTCTCATCCGCAGTTCCTTTGCCGCCGGCGATAACGGCACCGGCATGTCCCATGCGTTTTCCTTTGGGTGCTGTGACACCGGCGATATAACCCACTACCGGTTTGCTAACATTCTCTTTTATATATTGCGCCGCCTTTTCCTCGTCCTGACCACCGATTTCACCTACCATAACAATCCCTTTGGTTTGCGGGTCCTGCTCAAACAAGGCCAGGCACTCGATGAATCCCAGACCATGAATAGGATCACCGCCAATACCGACGCAGGTGCTCTGACCCAGTCCTGCATGAGTGGTCTGATGAACCGCCTCGTAGGTCAGGGTACCGGAACGGGACACGATCCCCACTGAACCTGCCTGATGAATCATGCCGGGCATAATACCAATCTTACACTCACCTGGCGTAATAATACCGGGGCAATTGGGCCCAATAAGACTGGTATCATACTGCTTCAGCGCCGCCTTCACCTTCAACATGTCCTGCACCGGAATACCTTCTGTAATACAGACAATCACTTTTATGCCCGCCGATGCGGCTTCCAGAATGGAATCGGCGGCATAGGCAGCAGGCACGTAAATCATTGTGGCCTCTGCTCCCGTTTGGGCAACGGCGTCCTTGACTGTATTAAATACAGGCAAATCCAGATGTTTCTGTCCGCCCTTGCCCGGTGTGACGCCCCCGACCAAGCGAGTTCCATAGGCAATAGCCTGTTCCGAATGGAATGTGCCCTGTTTTCCGGTAAACCCCTGACAGATCACCCGCGTGTTTTTATTGACCAGAATACTCATTGTTATTTTTATCCAGAGATTTTATTTGACGGAAGCGACAGCCTGTTTGGCTGCATCGGCGAGATCTGTTGCAGCGATAATCTTTAGGCCACTTGTCTTCAGCAGCTCACGTCCCTTGTCCACATTGGTTCCTTCCAGCCTGACAATAATCGGAACCGCAGTGTGAATCTCCTGAACTGCCGTAACAATACCCTCGGCGATTAAATCGCAACGAACGATACCGCCAAAAATATTGACCAGAACCGCCTTCACTTTATCATCAGACAAAATAATCTTCAGTGCCTCGGCGACACGTTCAGCCGTTGTACCACCGCCTACATCAAGAAAATTCGCCGGTAGTCCGCCGTGGAGTTTGATTAAATCCATGGTGGCCATGGCCAGACCAGCACCATTGACCATGCAACCGATGTTTCCATCCAGCGCGACATAATTCAGCCCGAAGGATTGCGCTTTGTGTTCTCTTGGGTCTTCTTGTGCAGGGTCTCTCAGAGATTCCATATGCAACTGCCGATACAAGGCACTTTCGTCGACATTAATCTTACCATCCAGTGCCAGCAACTCACCCTCCTCAGTGACTACCAGCGGGTTGATTTCAAGAAGACTGAGGTCACAACTGGTAAACAGGCGATAGATGCCCATCATTATCTTGGTCAACTCGCTCACCTGTTTACCTTCCAGATCCAAGGCAAAAGCGATCTCCCGGCATTGGTAACCTTGCAAACCGGTAACCGGGTCCACAACAATGCTGAGAATTTTTTCAGGCTGATCGGCGGCCACTTGCTCAATATCCATACCGCCTGCTACAGACGCAATAAAAACAATACGCTCCAGTGCGCGATCAACAAGACAAGCCAAATACAACTCACGGGCAATACGGCAGGTCTGTTCAATCAAGACACGTTCGATGGGCTGACCTTCAGGACCTGTCTGGTGGGTAACAAGACGTTTGCCAAACATATCCCGGGCCGTCTGCATTAAGGCCTCTACACCCTGCACGACCTTTACCCCGCCGGCCTTACCCCGGCCACCGGCATGGACCTGCGCCTTAACTACCCAGGTATCGCCACCCAGGCTCTCGGCGATTTTCAAAACATCCTTTTCATTAAATGCCGGCTTACCGGCCGGCACGGGAATCCCGTGGTCCGCCATCAGGCTTTTCGCTTGGTATTCGTGCAGATTCATGATTTTGACTCAAATTGGAATGACGCTATTGTCTGACAAAGCGCGACATTAATCAAAATTCCATTCGCGACTTTAATCAGGATACTTTACTGCCATGTCCAAGCCTGTTATTAATCGTTCTGGCAATAAATCCGAGAAGAATGGCTTCACATGTCCACTGAATCAGACCCCCAAAGAGAACGCCGAAAATATCCACGATCCGACGTTTCCATGGAGGTCGTCATTATCCTACCCGATGAAACCAACCTTATTGTCCATACCGGCAACACCAGTGACGGTGGTGCCTTGCTACTGGGTGACGAAAATGAATTACCGGAAGTTGGCACTGAGATCGGCATTACAGTCAGAAGCCCCATTGCGGGAAGGAAAGCACCCGTTCATCCCGCCCGTGTGGTGCGTAAAACTAGAGACGGTATCGGTATTCAGTTGCTGATTCCGGGCACACTAAACCAGACCAAACCCTAGGCGCCACTCTTTTTCCTTGAAAATCTCGTAACAATCCCTGAAATCAGCAATGGTACAATGAGGCCATGCTGCTCAAAGTCCACCACACTCTGGCTGAGATACCGGCTGACTCCTGGGCTCGGCTGACTGGAACCGACACACCTTTTTTGAAGCACGAATTTCTTAATGCCCTGGAAACCACCGGATGCGTCAACCCAAAGACCGGATGGAGCCCCAGGCACCTGGGCCTGTATCAACAGACCGGAAACTCGGAAACGCTGATCGGTGCCGTACCCTTGTACCTGAAAACCCACTCCTACGGAGAATACATTTTTGACTGGGCCTGGGCTAATGCCTATGACAAGGCCGGGCTCAACTATTACCCCAAACTCAGTGCCGCCGTACCTTTTACACCAGTCACCGGGCCACGCCTGTTAGTCGCCAACAATCACAATAAACAGGATATCTCTCAACAATTAATTGTTGCTGCGCTAGATCTCGCCAAACAGGAACAAGCATCCTCCCTGCACTGGTTGTTTGTCACTAGCGATGAAATACCGTTACTGGAGGCCGAGCATCATTTGTCCCGCAACAGCTTTCAGTTTCACTGGCAAAACAATGGCTATGGTAACTTCGATGAATTTCTTGCTGGCCTGTCATCCGGTAAACGAAAGAAAATAAAACGCGAACGTCGCCAGGTTGCGGAAGAAGGAATCAGTGTAAAGGTGGTTCCAGGTAGCGAACTTTCACGCGAACACTGGGACAGCTTCTATAGTTTCTACTATGCCACCATTCAGAATCATTGGGCGATCCCCTACCTGAACCGTGAGTTTTTTTATAGCATCGGCCAGACCATGCCGGAAAACATCGTAATGATTCTGGCATTCAAAAACAACGAGGTAATTGCCGGCGCCCTGAACTTCAGAGATGACAACTGTTTATATGGCCGTTACTGGGGAAGCAATGGCATGTACCATAGTCTGCATTTTGAGACCTGCTATTATCGCGCCATTGAGTATTGCATTGAAAATGGATTGCAGCGATTTGAGGCCGGCGCTCAGGGTGAACACAAGCTAAGCCGGGGATTCTTGCCGACACCGGTTTATTCCGCCCACTGGCTCGATCATGCTGAATTTAATCGCGCTGTCTCGGATTTCATTGACCGGGAAAAACACGGTATCAGTCATCAGATCGCCGAGCTTAATGATCACTCACCCTTTAAACAAGTCGGCTAAACTCTTTACAGGAAAGTTACATAATCGCAGCCTTATGTTTTTACTCAACACAGATACCAAGGATCTTCGGTTTCCCCCGGTAGATCTTGCATCACCGGAAGGCCTGCTTGCTATCGGTGGCGATCTGCGCTGCGAGCGTTTGCTGGAGGCCTACCGACACGGCATTTTTCCCTGGTACAGTGACGACCAGCCGATTCTTTGGTGGTCACCAGATCCACGTGCGACATTGTTTCCTAAACAACTACATGTATCGCACAGTCTTAGCAAAACCCTCAAACAAAAAACTTTTTCAGTGACATTTGATACTCGGTTTCGTAGCGTGATCGAGGCATGCTCCCTGCCCCGACAGCACCAGGCCCAACCAGGAACCTGGATTACCCCTGATATGATAGAAGCCTATTGCCGACTACACGAGATGGGATTTGCCCACTCTACGGAGGTGTGGTTGAACGATAAACTCGTGGGCGGTTTATACGGTGTTGCCCTGGGCCGCGCTTATTTCGGTGAATCCATGTTCAGCACGGCAAGTAATGCCTCGAAAGTGGGTTTCGTCTACACGGTACGCCAGCTTGCCGCATGGCAGTTTCGTATTATCGACTGCCAGGTTTCCTCCGAACATCTGACACGCTTTGGCGCCAAAGATATTCGCAGGACACAATTTATTAATGAACTGGAAAAGGCCCTACAGTTTCCTGATAAAATGGGCCCCTGGAAACTTGAGGACGATTTAATTATTACTCTATGAGCATCCAGCAATCCCGACCAACACTTTATCTTAGTCTGCCGCACAATTGCAGCTATTTACCCAAACAAACAGCAACCACGCTGTTTGTCGACCCATCCTATAGTGTTGGCACACAACTTTATCAGGACTTGCTTCTGATAGGCTTTCGCCGCAGCGGTAATCTGGTGTACCGGCCTCACTGCCAGTTTTGCCGGGAGTGTGTACCGGTACGAATTCCGGTAAACCTGTTTACGCCAAACCGGAGCCAAAAACGAATTGCCAGAACAAATCAGGATATTACGGTATTTCCCGCAGAGCCGGTATTTAAGGAAGAACATTTTGAGCTGTATCGGCGTTACCAGGCGCGACGCCACGGAGGCGGAACCATGGACGATCCTGACCCGCAAAAGTACATCGATTTTCTTACCAGCAGAACTCTAACAACCAGCTTCTACGAGTTTCGCTGCAACAAACAACTGCTGGCCGTTGCCGTTACCGACGTGTTACCAGAAAGCCTGTCCGCGGTGTATACATTTTTCGATCCGGGTGAAACTCACAGAGGTCTGGGCGTGTTTGCCATTTTATGGCAAATAGAACAGTCAAAAAGACTCGGTCTGAACTGGCTTTACCTGGGATACTGGATCAAGGACTGCCAGAAAATGGCGTATAAGGCACACTATAAGCCGCTGGAGGGCCTGATTGACGGGAGCTGGCAGACGCTTAACCACAAATAACTCCTGAATACCCATTCTTTAATCAGTTTCCGGCCCATAACGCTTTACGCCCAAAGGCGTATCCGGCATTATACGCCGCGGATTTAGCAGCTATTCTGTATGTAATTAAACGTTCAAGAGGTAAATGTGGCAAAAGAAGAAAGTATTGAAATGGAAGGCACCGTCGTCGAGACGCTTCCTAATACCCTGTTTCGGGTAGAACTGGATAACGGGCATGTCGTCACAGCCCATATTTCAGGGAAAATGCGCAAACATTACATTCGCATTCTGACAGGGGACAAAGTGACTGTACAACTTACGCCTTACGACCTGACCAAAGGCCGAATCGTTTTCCGCGCCCGCTGATCACTACTCAATTAGAATTTAGAATGCCGATCGATGCCTTGATCCGGTGGAATTCCGAATTAACCAAACCAGGCATCGATGATGATTTGAGTGTTCCTTATTGAAACAACTAACAGCTTACTGCTTCAGGAATTTCAAATACCAGGTCACCATTCTCAAACGATATCACCACGTGACCCCCTGATTTCAGGCGCCCAAACAGAATTTCTTCCGCCAGCGATTTCTTTATTTTCTCCTGAATCAACCTTGCCATAGGCCGGGCACCCATAGCCGCGTCATAACCGTTCTCCGCCAACCACTGTCGCGCACTAGGCTCCAGTTCAATGGTGACATGCTTATCGGAAAGCTGCTCTTCCAGTTCCAGTACAAATTTATCCACAACATGGCCGATAGTTTTTTCATCCAATGCATGGAAACGGATAATCGCATCCAGTCTGTTGCGGAATTCGGGCGAGAAAAACTTCTTGATATCTTCCATGTCATCGGCGCTATGGTCCTGCTTGGTAAAGCCCATCGATGAACGACCCATGCGCTCCGCACCGGCATTGGTCGTCATAACGACAATAACATTTCGAAAATCCGCCTTGCGGCCGTTATTATCGGTTAATGTGCCATGATCCATCACTTGCAGCAGCAAGTTAAAAACATCCGGGTGCGCTTTTTCGATTTCATCCAGCAACAGCACTGAGTGTGGATTCTTCGAAATAGCGTCGGTTAACAAACCGCCCTGGTCAAATCCGACATAACCCGGAGGGGCGCCTATCAGCCTGGAGACTGTGTGACGTTCCATATACTCAGACATATCAAAACGGATGAGCTCAATACCGAGAATCAGCGCCAGCTGACGGGTCACTTCGGTTTTACCGACACCCGTAGGACCTGAGAACAGATAGGATCCAATGGGCTTATCAAGACTTCGCAATCCTGATCGTGCCAGCTTGATAGAAGTTGCCAGCGCACTAATAGCTTCATCCTGACCAAAAACAACCATCTTCAGGTCACGCTCAAGAGTCTTAAGTGCCGCAAGATCAGATTTAGAAACTGACTTGGCCGGTATGCGCGCCATTTTTGCCACAATATTCTCGATTTCTGTAACACCGATAGTCTTTTTACGACGTGACTGTGGCAGCAAATGCATGCTTGCGCCAGCCTCGTCAATAACATCGATCGCCTTGTCGGGTAAAAAACGGTCATTGATATAGCGACTCGACAACTCAACGGCGGAACGTAAAGACTGCAGCGTATATTTAACTTTGTGATGCTCTTCGAACTTGGACTTCAATCCCCGCAAGATTTCCACCGCCTCCTCGACAGTAGGCTCGATCACATCGATTTTCTGGAACCGGCGTGACAATGCTCGATCCTTTTCAAAGATGCCGCGATACTCATGATAGGTGGTAGAGCCAATACACTTTAACTCACCGCTTCCCAGAACGGGCTTCAGAAGATTGGATGCATCCAGCGCGCCGCCTGAAGCAGCGCCGGCACCAATGATGGTATGAATCTCATCAATAAACAGTACGGCATGCTCCTGCTTCTTCATGTGGTGCAGCACCGCCTTTAAACGCTTCTCAAAATCGCCGCGGTATTTGGTGCCGGCCAGCAAGGCGCCCATGTCCAGTGAATAAATAACACACTCCTTTAATACTTCCGGTACCTCGCCTTCAACAATACGCTTCGCTAATCCCTCGGCTAATGCGGTTTTGCCTACGCCGGCCTCTCCCACATACAAGGGATTATTTTTACGACGGCGGCAAAGTATCTGGATGGTTCTCTCCAGTTCATGATCGCGACCGATAAGGGGATCAATCTTGCCATCCAGTGCATATTCATTCAGGTTACGGGTAAAAACGTCCAGTGGACTGCGCTCCGGCGAGGAGGTGGTCTCCTCCGCCTCTTCAGGAGCCGGTAATTCGGACTGGTGATTGTTGTCGCCAGGCATTTTGGATATGCCATGGGAAATAAAATTCACAACATCAAAACGAGTGATGTTTTGTTTGTGCAAAAAATACACTGCATGGGATTCTTTCTCGGCAAAAATGGCCACGAGAACATTGGCACCTGTAACTTCTTTCTTGCCGGCGCCTTGCACATGCAAAACGGCTCGCTGAATCACTCGCTGGAATCCAAGAGTCGGTTGGGTATCGCTGTCGTTGGTTTCCGGCAGCTTCGGTACGTTCTCTTCCAGAAATTCCTGGATATTCTTTCGTAAGTCTTCAACATTACCACCGCATGCGGTCAACACACGGACTGCTGTTGAATTATCAAGCAGGGCCGCGAGCAAATGCTCGACTGTAATGTATTCGTGCCGTTTTTCCCGTGCCGACTGGAAAGCAGCATTTAGTGAGAACTCCAGCTCCTGCGATAACATTAGAAACCCTCCAAACAGGTTACAGGCATTAACATGAACAATCTAAACTAAACCAACCTCTCTCATATTTCTTATAGTGCAAGAATCAGTCAGGTTCCATAGCGCATTGCAAAGGCTGCTCATTATCTTCAGCAAAGCTCATTACCTGCTGAACCTTGGTCTCGGCAACCTCTCGGGTATATACCCCGCATACTCCGCGACCCCGGGTATGCACATGCAGCATAATCTGTGTCGCCTGCTCACGACTTTTATGAAAAAACCGTTCCAAAACAATGACAACAAATTCCATCGTCGTATAGTCATCGTTTAACAGTATGACCTTATAAAGCGGCGGCCGCTTAAGTTGCGGCTTAGCCTCCTGTACGACGAGATCATCGGAATGCTGTGGTATCTTGTCGCTCATACTCCCTATCTCTTTTTAGCGTAGACCATTTTTAACCCGTCAGAAGATAGTAGAGATTGTGCGGTTAGTAGGGAAATTTTCAACCCTTTAAATACTATTTCCTCTATTTTCCACTGACTTACCCCCCCTTTCACATCAAATAACATGCAAAAACTTGACTTCCCAAAAAAAACAGTAAGATAATGATTTCTGCAGCTTCCAGGAGGGTGGGAACTGCGGCAGATCCCTACGGCGAACTGCATTATGTCGAGCACTAGGAGATAAGTACGGGGAGAACAGAATGCCAAATGGTGTAGTAAAGTGGTTTAGCAATAACAAGGGTTATGGCTTCATTTCTCCGGCTGAAGGAGGCACAGATGTATTTGCCCACTTCACCGCTATTGAGATGGAAGGTTATAAAACCCTGAAACAGGGGCAGGAAGTAGAATATGAGGTAAAAGAAGGTCCTAAAGGCCCACAAGCACTCAATATTCACGCGACTTCCAGCAACTCTACCAGTTCTTAAAAGAGCGATCGCCTGACTCAGGGGTATTCCTTGGGGTTTTAGCGAGAAAGTCAAACCTGGCTGCGGTAAGCGCCAGGTTTTTGTCGTGCCTTTTAGCTCTGAAGATGCTGAATAACTGCCTCACCAAATTGGGAACAGCTTAAGCGAGTAGCGCCCTGCATCAGACGCTCCAGGTCATAGGTCACTGTCTTGGCCTGAATCGCGCCTTCCATGCCCGTAATAATCAGGTCAGCCGCCTCCGTCCAGCCCATGTGACGTAACATCATCTCTGCTGACAAAATCAGCGATCCCGGATTAACCTGGTCTTTGCCGGCATATTTCGGGGCAGTACCGTGGGTGGCCTCAAACATAGCGACGCTATCGGACAAATTGGCTCCCGGGGCGATACCGATACCACCCACCTGGGCAGCCAAAGCATCTGAGATATAGTCGCCATTGAGATTTAATGTAGCGATGACACTGTACTCCTCCGGGCGCAATAGAATTTGCTGCAAAAAGGCATCCGCGATCACGTCCTTAATAACGATCTCGGCACCGGTATCGGGGTGCGGCAATCGGCACCACGGGCCAGCATCAATTTCCTGAGCACCGAATTCCCGCTTGGCCAGATCATAACCCCAGTTTTTGAACCCCCCTTCGGTAAATTTCATGATATTGCCCTTATGGACCAGGGTTACCGAAGACCGATGATTGTCGATGGCATACTGGATAGCCTTGCGCACCAGGCGCTCCGTGCCCTCCCGGGAAACAGGCTTGATACCTATACCGGAAGTCTCCGGAAAGCGTATTTTGGTGACTCCCATTTCCTTCTCAAGAAAGGCAATGACCTTCTTGGCTTCGGGGGTACCGGCTGCCCACTCGATCCCGGCATAAATGTCCTCAGAATTTTCCCGAAAAATAACCATATCGGTTTTTTCCGGCGCCTTTACTGGACTGGGAGTACCGGTAAAATAACGTACCGGCCGCAAACACACATACAGATCCAGATCCTGGCGCAGTGCAACGTTTAGCGACCGAATGCCGCCACCCACAGGCGTGGTCAACGGGCCCTTGATGGCGATCACGTAATCCTTTATAGCTGCCAGTGTTTCTGCCGGCAGCCAGGCATCACTACCGTAGGTGGCAACCGCCTTTTCCCCGGCAAAAATCTCCATCCAGGCGATACGGCGGCTGGCACCATAGGCCTTTTCCACTGCCGCATCCACTACCTTACGCATCACCGGAGTGATATCAATGCCGATTCCGTCCCCTTCGATATAGGCGATAATGGGCTGATCCGGCACATTAAGAGAATTATCCGGATTCACTGAAATGCACTGGCCGTCTTGAGGAACTGTTATTTTTGAATCTGACATGACTTCACCCTATTGCGTGGACTGGAAAAACAGGCGCGGATTCTACACTGGCTGCCCCCCCACGAAAACGCTTTATCTGCAAAAGCAGGCACATGCAGGCCCCGGCCAAGTTTGATATGTTGGCGATCTATGGTCTGGAAACCTCATGTTACCGTCGCGGCCGTTATCGAAGATAACGGCCGATTCCTGTTGGTTGAGGAAAACAGCGATGGTGAAAACGTCTTCAATCAACCTGCCGGCCACCTGGAGCAGGGGGAAAACCTGACCCAGGCCGTCATTCGCGAAACTCTGGAAGAAACCGCCTGGAAATTCCTGCCCAAGGCGCTCATCGGTATTTACCGTTGGCCCCACCCTCTGAAATCAATTACCTATATACGGTTTGCCTTTACCGGTGAATTGCTGGAGCGGGAACAGGATCGACTCTTAGATGATGGTATTATCCGGACTGTCTGGATGACCCCGGACGAAATTCGGGCCTGTCAATCCATGCACCGCAGCCCACAGGTTATGCAATGTGTAGATGATTACCTGGCAGGTCAGCGCGCACCCCTGTCTATCCTGAAAGAATTATCGTAAATGCCATCAAACTCAAATACAGCAATCCACAACACAAGCCAGGGCGCTCACGTGGTTCTGGGGGTCTCCGGGGGCGTTGATTCCGCCGTCGCAGGGTTGTTATTACGCCGACAGGGATACAAGGTAACCGGCCTGTTTATGAAAAACTGGGAAGAAGACGATGAAGACGGCTACTGCGCTGCTGAAAAGGATCTGCAGGAAGCGAAACAGGTCTGCGAAAAACTGGCTATTCCCCTGAAAACAGTTAATTTCGCCAGCGAATACTGGGAGCATGTATTTCAGCATTTTCTCTCGGAATACCGAGCCAATCGCACTCCCAATCCGGACGTATTGTGTAACAAGGAAATCAAGTTCAAGGTGTTTCTGGAGTATGCCTTATCACTAGGTGCCGACAAGATAGCCACGGGTCACTATGCCGGCGTCCGAGAACAAGATGGAATTTATTATCTGACCAAGGCGGCGGACATCGAAAAAGACCAGACTTATTTTCTGCATACGCTTGGACAAAAAGAGTTGCGGTACACCCTGTTTCCGCTGACGACCCTGACCAAGAATGAAATCCGGGATATCGCCAAATCCGCCGGCCTGCCCAATTTTGATCGCAAGGACAGTACCGGGATTTGTTTTATCGGAGAGCGCCGCTTTAAGTTTTTTTTAGCTCGCTACCTGTCGACAGAACCAGGCGATATTTTAACACTGGACGGTGAATACAAAGGGCGGCACGACGGCCTGGCGTTTTATACCATTGGCCAACGACAGGGTTTAGGGGTAGGCGGACCGGGAGGCCCCTGGTACGTCGTGGACAAAGATATCAGTCAGAACGTCCTGCGGGTTGTGGAAGGGGAAAATCATCCTGCTCTATTCAGTGACGGATTAATCGCCCAGGATATCAGCTGGGTAGCAGAATCCCAGCCCGGACTCCCCATGCGCTGCACAGCAAGGACGCGGCATCGGCAACCGGAGCAGGCTTGTATGGTGGAAACAAGCGATAATGCCGGCCTTAGAGTAATATTTGACGAACCACAGCGCGCAATCACCCCCGGTCAGTCGGTTGTATTTTATCAGGACGAATTATGTCTGGGTGGTGGTATTATCGAGCAGGCAATCAAAAGCGTACCGAACGAGAATAACAATATAATCAGAGAAAATGCACACACAGGTTAATCCATGAACAAGCCAACGATGCCGACAATTTTACCCGCCAGCAGTCTCACCGCCCTATCGCCTCTAGATGGGCGCTACGAAAAAACAGTGGCTCCGCTCAGAGCTATTTTCAGTGAATACGGCCTGATCCGCTACCGAGTGATGGTTGAGATCCGATGGTTGCAGATGCTAAGTGACCACGGACAAATAAAGGAAGTCCCGCGATTTACCAAAGAAGCTGGCGACATCCTGGAGGACATTGTTAATCATTTTTCGGAGCAGGATGCAAAACGCGTCAAGGATATTGAGGCAACAACCAATCACGATGTTAAAGCCGTAGAATATTTTCTGAAAGAAAA
>Ga0224511_10001190_pt1:2500-15102 | contig 15102 bp, 4 predicted proteins | sample SF_May12_sed_USG_2_FD_169988 | JGI IMG/M metagenome (GOLD analysis project Ga0224511, IMG submission 169988) | Sediment microbial communities from San Francisco Bay, California, United States - SF_May12_sed_USGS_8_1 | ecosystem: Environmental > Aquatic > Marine > Sediment | place...
GCATACTCATCTGTGCCATATGAACAACTTTTAGTTACAATACATTCCTGTATAAGTCTGTGTCAAAGCTGCCGTTGGGGCATTTGTCATACATGGTAACAAATTATAGTTATTTTTTGTTTAGAACAAAGAACTGTTCTCACAAATAATCAAACATACTTCTAAAATTGTTCTATGGCAATATATTTTGTGTACGTGTTGTCTAAGCAATGCAAAGTAAACTAAGCTTTTAGCGTTAACTGAAGTGAAGGTCACAATAAACTAGATTATATTTTAATTCAAAAGCCAGCAAAGTTTTCTTCACAAACATGCACATATTAGATTAATAGAAAGTGATGAGCACAAATCAACAATTTGTGAAGTTTAAGAATAAATAAGCAAGATATATTTTAATTAAATGAAAAAATGTTTACCCCCCCCCTCCCCATTTTACCGCGTTTAATACAATTTGATAGTCTATATCTATGTAGTATTAGTACTGATTCTCCTGAAAGTGTATGTTTTGTAACAATCGTTTAAATATGAATATTTGTATAACGTTTTTATAAAAAGTAGTTATATATACATGTACCACTAATAAGGTAAAACTAATGCCATAGTTTCAGAGTTACGCTCGACCAAAGTCTGAAAAGCTTGTTTATGATCAATCAGGGATAATAACTCGGTAAACCCATATGGAATGTGCATACAAATATCTAAGTGCTGAAGTTTACATGCCTCGCAAATGATCACAGATAGTTTCACATCTCAAGGCTATTTTAAGATAAATCAGGGCCAGTAAATCAATTTCAAGTATGTATCAAACCGTCCAGGTGTACAATATTACGTGCCTACACGTTTTCATACAAAGTTCCACAGCTCTAGCAATCATAGATTTGGAGATGGACATGACACAAGTCCAAAAAAGTTTTTTTTCGTCAAATCAAGGCCAATAACTCTGTAAATCAATTTCAAGTATGCATCAAAACATCCAGGTGTACAAGATTACATGCCTACACTATTTCATACAAAGTGTCACAGCTCTAGCAATCATAGATTTGGAGATGGGCATGACAAAAGTCAAAAAAAGCTATTGTTCGTCAAATCAGGGCCAATAACTCTGTAGTTAGTGCATCGATACTTCTCAAAGTCTATGGTTTTAACAATCATTGATATATACATAATTATTTGAAGTTTTATAAAAGTCTTCTAAAAAGGAAAGAGCTGTAATATATCCCGCAAAGTAGGTAGCACTTTTTTCTTCGATTATTGGTGAGCATTTAATAATGAAAATATCTCGACAATCAAGTATCCTATGCTATTGATTATTATTGTGAAATGCTTCCATTATGTTTGTTATTGCATGGCACATAACAAAAATCAGTATCTATATCAGTTTGTTCATAACATACAAAAGTTGTAAGGAATTGAAATTGGGGTGAATTTACCCCACCCACTTTAAACATCAATAAAAAATAACTAATTGTTTCCAATCAGATTTTTTAGCATTTTTTGACTTCCCAGACATGAATTTAGATATTTCAAAGTATAAAGAAAAAACAAAGACATGGATGCCTACCCCAAAATTGGTACCCCTCCTTTTCAAATGTCTTCAGTCCTGGTTGCCTGTATTCAACCTTTTGTCAGAATAACACATTTGTGATCGGTTGGAGTTGAGTCTGCCAGACAATCAGTCAAACAATATCATTTTCAAAACATGAGATACAAGATTTGCTTAAAGGGATTCCACTGAGGCTTGGACGCGTAACACACTTCGAAAACGTATAGATTCTTGTTACCAACCTATTAATTGTATCAACAATTGTTTTGTGGTACCTTAATATGTTCTCTATCGATTTGACAACTCGGTTTAAAATTGAAATGTATCTATTGAACAGGGAAAAGAGTTACTAATGGTTTTCCGAGATCAACAGATATAATACAAGTTTGAAATGAATTGCCTACCGATAAAAGACATAGTAAGGTACCACAAGACATACAAGATATGCCCTACACACGTCGAAAACAAGATAAAAGCAGGTTTTTGAAAATTTGATTTTTAAGTGTGTTACATGACTAGACCTCAGTAGAGTCCCTTTAACAGTAAATCATAACTTTCCCCCGAATAACATATCAAGTATCTTAGTATTACAATTTTATAAATGTACAGTGATGTTGATAAACACGCATTTCACTGTGCGGAATCAATTTTTATATCCCCCTTCGAAGAAGATGGAGCATATTGTTTTGCTTATTATGTTTATCGGTCCGTCCGTCTTTCCGTCTTTCGGTAGCACAAATGGTTTCCGATCATTATCTTGAGCACTTTTGATCAGAGAGCTTTTTATTTCACATGCTGATTGATCTAGATGAGGTCATCGCCTCTTGAGGTTCACTAGGTCAAAGGTCAAGGTTACTAGAGTCCTTTTTGTTTTCCGATCATTTTCCTAAGAACTATTTATATCAAAACATTTTACATGCTGATTGGTCTTGGTAAGGACATGATCCCTATTGATTACAAATGACTAGGTTGAAGGTCAAGGTCACAAGAGTGTCTTGTAAAAACTGTAAACATGGTTTAAGCTACTTACCTTGAGAACTATTTAATTCAGAGCTTCCATATTCCAAAGTTATTAAGTGAAAGGTCAAGATCAGAAGGATCACTTTTGTAGAAAAAGGTTTCCTCTCATTATATTGAGAAATGTTTATCACGGAGCTTTTCAATTTCTCATGCTAATTGATAAGAGCGTGTCACTATTGATTTTGTGATCATTAGGTCAAAGGTCAAGGTCACAAGGGTCACTTTTGTATTTATGGTTTCCTCTTATTTTGAGAAGTTTTTATCACATGGTTTTCGTATGTTATGTGCTGATTATTTTTAGTAAGAACAAGACCCCTTTTATTTTGGGTTCACTAGAGCATAGGTGAAGGTCACATTAGTTACTTTTGTAAAACAAATGTTAACATGAGTTTTGCTTACTGTATTGAGCTCTTATCACATCGCTTTTATATTTTACCCGCTAGCTAGTTGGTATTAGTCAGTACATGAACCTTATTGATTTTAAGTTCACTATGTCAAAGGGTAATGTCACAAGGGTCCCTTGTGTAACAATAATATAAAAATGGTTTTTGCTCATTAATTTGAAACTGTTTATCACAGAGCTTTAATACTATGTTACGTGCTGATTGGTTGATTTAAACTTATTTATTTAAGGTCGATTGCGAAACACGTTATCCCAACTTACATTAATCATTCTCGACCGCTCATTCTGGATGGTATACATCTCTTTTTTTGAACGAAGGTTGAGAGGAGAGAGAAGCCAGACCTGTCCATATATGCTGAGCGTCAAGCAAGGAAGCATCTGGTACCATTTTTATAACGTCTTAGGTATGACGCGGTCGGGAACCGAACCCACGACCTCCCGCTCACGGGGCGAACGCTCTAACCACTGAGCCACCGCTGCGGTGGTATTGGTGAGAACAGGATTCCTGATGTTTATAAGTTCACTAGGTAAAATGTCAAGGTTACATGGGTCACTTGTGTGATCAACTACGTAATAAGTATCTACAGAACGTAGCACTTTTCAGCAATTTTTAGCTCACCTTATGACAATGTCCTCAAGGTGAGCTTTTGTGATGACCCATTGTCCGTCATCCATCGTCCGTGCGTGCGTCAACAATTTGACTTAAACATCTTCTCCTCTGAATCCGCACATCGGATTTTCACAGGAATGATCATAGGGTTGTCCCCAAACGAAGTTGTTTAAACCGTTTCAGTTGTTTGCATACGAAGTTCACAAGGTTAAAAATAAGGTTTTTAAAATGCAATGTTTAAAAAAAAAATCTTGTCCGAAACTTGTCCAGAGCTTTTATATTTGGAATATAACATCATCTAGAGGTCCTCTACCAAAGTTGTTCAAAATATGCCCCTGGATTTAAAATTGACCCCTCCCAAGGTGGTCACAATTAACCACTCCCAGATGGTCACATTTTTACATTCAATTATCTAAGGAAAACTTCGAACGCCGTCTTCTCCTAAACCGCTAATGGGAATTTGACAAAACTCACCAAGAATGATCTCTTGGTGGCCCCCTACCGAAATTGTTTAAATGGTTCTGATTGGTTGCATAAGTAGGTCACGGGGTCAAAAATATCATCTAGATGTCATCTACCAAACATGCCCCTGGGGTCTAAATTGACCCCGCCTCGGGGTCATAATTTACATTGAATTATAAAAAGAAAACTTTAAACAACTTCTTCTCCTCAACCGCTAATGAGAATTTGACTAAACTTAACAGGAATGATCTATGGGGGTCCCCTAATAAAATTGTTTAAACGGTTCCAATTGGTTGCATAAGTAAGTCACAGGGTCAAAATAAGTAGCTTCCTATTAACGTACACATTTTCATCATTGCATTGCGATGGCATTAATTTGTCATGAAAACTGCAATTACCGAACGCTGCCATGTCAAATTATGCCCGACTGTTGCCATGCCCAGTGTTATCAATAGCATTACGGTGTCACGACTATATATTGCGTGCATGGCCCGGCCTAGGCATACTTTTGCGATGTCAAGCGCCACGTATTCCATGTCCACGTCTATGTATTTCATGACATAGTGTATATTAATATATGTTATATCATCTTTATATGTTCGTTTTTGGAACACGTGATCTACGAGATGAGTGGTGTACATTGTCATTGTCAGTTAATTTTAATAGATTATATCTTGTTGTTAAACTTGGCAATCGACTAATAGTGTGTTAAACTCAACCCTATTGGGCCGGGCGGCGATTTAACCCGCGCCCTTGACAAAATTAGACGATACAAGGGATGTTGTGAAGCGGAGTGAATAAAGCTCAATATATGTACATGTGTTTAGTTCACCTGAGCACAAAGTGCTCAGGGTGGGCTATTGTGACCGCCCTTTGTCCGTCGTCGTCCGTCGTGCGTCGTGCGTCGTCCGTAAACTTTTTTACTTAAACATCTTTTCCTCTAAAACCACTCATTGGATTTTAACCAAACTTTACAGGAATGATCCCTGAGTGGTCCCCTACCGAAGTTGTTAAAATGGTTCTGATTGGTTGCATAAGTAGGTCACGGGGTCAAAAAATAGGTTTTCAAAATGCAATTTTCAAAAATCTTCTTGTCTGAAACTACAAGGCCCAGAGCTTTCATGTTTGGTATATAGCATCAATTAGAGATCCTCTACCAAAGTTGTTCAAATTATGCCCCTTGTGTCAAAATTGACCCCGCCCCAGGGGTCACAATTTTACATTGAATTATACATGTATAAGGAAAAGTTCAAACAACATCTTCTCTTGAACCGCTAATGGTAATTTGACCAAACTCAACAGGAATGATCCCTGAGTGGTCCCCTACCGAAGTTGTTAAAATGGTTCTGATTGGTTGCATAAGTAGGTCACGGGGTCAAAAAATAGGTTTTCAAAATACAATTTTCAAAAATCTTCTTGTGTGAAACTACAAGGCCTAGAGCTTTCATATTTGGTATAAAGCATCATCTAAAGGTCCTCTACCACAGTTGTTCAAATTATACCCCTGGGGTCAAAATTGACCCCGCCCCGGGGGTCACAATTTTACATTGAATTATATAAGGAAAACTTCAAATTACTTCTTATCTTGAACCCCTTATGGGAATTTGACCAAACTTAACAGGAATGGTCCCTGGGTAGTCCGCTACCAAAATTGTTCAAATGGTTGTGATTGGTTGCATAAGTAGGTCACGGGGTCAAAAAATAGGTCTTCAAAATGCAATTTTCAAAAATCTTCTTCTCTGAAACTACAAGGCCCAGAGCTTTCATATTTGGTATAAAGCATCATCTAGAGGTCCTCTACCAATATGTGGTGGACAACATTAGTGGTCCTCTGTAAACGGCTTCACCTTGACCCTTGACCTTTTCTTCAGGTGAGCGACCTAGGGCCCTTTGGACTCTCTTGTCAAGTGAATAAACATATTATAAATGTTTCCAAATTATCCTGCGCAACAACTAAAAAAATATTTAAACAACACAGAATGTGTAAATGGCATTATGTTAAAAAAATACCATTATTTATTTGCTTTAGGTCTGCAACATATTTTCATATGTTTCATATCTTCAATTTTATAATTTATTATTATAAATTATTTAACTTGTTCGTTTGATAATGTCAATTTTAAGTTGTTTTAGCTCACGTTAGCACACTGCTCAATATAAGCTTTTGTGTTGGGCCATTGTTCGTCGTCTGCCCATCCGTTCGTGCGTGCGTCCGCCAGTGCGTGCGTCAACAATATCTTTTAACAATTTTTCCTCAAACTGAGCAGAAAACTCTTTCCCAAATTTGTTGAAACTGGTTAAAATGCAGTTATGTTTTTTGCATGAAGCTCTACCAAAGTTGTTTCAGAGAATTTAAATTTCATGACTCTGGTTACCATCGCAGCCGAATGCGTGTTTTTTTTATTAAAACAATCTTCTTGTAACAAATCACAAGACCTAAAGCTTTGGTATTTTAAATGTAACATCATCTAGTGATATATGACATAAAAATGTTTAAAAGGGTGGAAAGGGACACCGATATGGATTTATCGGTTTAATATTGAGTTATATAGGGCAATCTTAACAAATCGTCTGGTCAATATCTACAAGGGCCTTGATATTTAGTATGCAACATTATCATGTGGTCCTCTAGAGAGATTGTTTACATTATACCCCTAGGGTTAGAAGGAGCCCCGTCATTGGGCTAATCAGTTTTGCCAGTGGGCTTATCGATTCAAAAACATATTTAAAATCTTCTGTAAAAAACAAGGCCTACAGCTTTGATATTTGGATTATCTGCTCAGTTTAAGAGGTAGACGTAAACTTGGTCATTATTTGACCAAGATTTTGACCTTGTGACCTATTTTCTTTTTTACGAGTTATACCCTTGATATTTGGGGCGTATGCACGGTTCGATGTGTTGATTTGAACTTTGATATACGCAGACCTAGATTTTGACCAAGTGGTCTACTTTTTAAAAACTACAACCGTGAAAGTTGGACCATATGTACAGTTAAACTGTAGAATTTACATTCCTATGAGCTGATCTAGATTTTGACCTTGTGACCGTTAAAATTTGGGCCGTATGCACAGTTTGATATGTTGAATAGAAATTGCTTTTCAATTGACATAGATTGTGACCTAGTGACCTACATTCTTGTTTTAAACTCGCTTTATAAATTGCTGTTATTGTACCTGTTTGAATTTCTTCTATAATTCTTATCTGTCTAATAAAAAAGCTACCAGAGATAAAATAAAAACAACTACATGTACGTGACAGTGTAAAAAAACGTTCAAATAAAGCTGTTCTTTGTTTTCAAATTGTGGTTCTGTTGTAGAAATTGACTCCACTGTTACTTTTTTACCTATTTCTCAGGTGAGCGATCTGTGCCCTCAGGGGCATTTTTGTCAAGACAATAATTTCGTAAACAACCCGTATTTAAAGAATATTTCATAATAAATTATATAAATTACAGACTTACTTTACTTTTTTAGCCCCGGCTCGGACCCAAACCTTGTTTTGTCTTCAATTTTCTCTTCAATTTATATATTACATAAATTTATTGTAAGAACAATACAAACTAGTTTTAACAGCCAGTAAAAAGCCGCATGCAACATTTTGAAACGGCTTTTAGCTCAAACCGCACAATAGCGGCTTTAAAACTACAGGGATTTTTATATTGCGCAAGTGTTTTCACGTATCACATTCATACATACTTAGTGACGTTTTAAATACTCTGCCAAGCAGCAGTGACGTTAAAACTTTTAAAGCAATTTCATAAAAACAATTACTGTTGTTATGACCTCAGAACTTCCTAACCTTAGGTCATTAGTACCATGCTTGAAAAACTTTTTGCACACCTTCTGGTGAAAACATATTGCAATATTCATCATATTTTGGTAACACATTGTAGACTGATGTGATAATCGTGGACACACCGGGGGTAGGCGAAAGCGACGAAATGACGAGAATCTTGTTCGCATACCTGCCCAAAGCTGTTGCATTTATCTACGTCATCAACTCGGCCAATGCCGGGGGAATTCAAGAAGACCGGGTATATTGTTTAAGCCTTTACTGTGGTAGCATATAGTTTAGCAAGTTTATCTGCACGTACCTTATTTAAAACACCTGTGGCTGTCTGTGGCCCAATAACGTTGGTTTGGCAGAAAATCATTACGAATGGCCGTTTAGTAGTTATATGTTTATTTCTTCTACTTCTACTTGTGCAAATCTAAGTCCAAACAAACGTGACGACTCCTCACGCGACAAACATCTTGCCTTTGGGTATTCAGACCCAGAAAATTCCTGTCTTGTCATGTGCCCCGATTTTAGTCCTTTAACGGCTCTGCTTGGACTTTTAAAAGTAGGCTAAGCTGTAAAACTAAATAAATGTTTGCTTCTGCAAACGCGGGTGGCCCCAAGCTCCGCCAGCTGGAGGAACGTCCTCCCTTGGGTGGCGTTTTATCATTGTCCTGCCTGCTTCCGTGCTAGAACCTATCGTATTACATGGGCTGGGGCATTCATGTTTTTTATGTTAAAGACCCTAGCATGGTTTTCAAGACTTCTGTTTCTAAATGTTGGCACCATTTCTCGCGTAAAAACGTCAAACATACTGCATCACCTAGTCGGTTATATGCCCAATTCGTGGTAAGGAATCATTAAGAACTATTTTGTTTTTAATCATAATTATGAGCAATTTCCTTTGGTAATTTTTTATCATAAGAGTTGGCTATTGAATAATAACTGAAATGCTACACGAAATATCATTATATGTATGCATTCACTAGCAGATCGGGTGTGACTACATTCTAACAGCCGGCGATATTTTATGATGCCAATTAGGCTGATATTCCTAAATTCCTTTCGTTCTAGATGCTAGCGATTTTATTAAAGGATTTGATATCATTATTTTAACTTTAAACGCATGCACAAGAAATCTGTAATAGTACCTAACAGTTGTGTCGAACTCGATATCATCTTCCTTTAAAGAAAAGAAACATTATCTTAGTGTAGTCTTAAAACACCACGTTCTCCCCAGTAAAATAAAATATAACAGTTTACAAGATAAGTGTTGCCGTAATACCTTTGTATAGTGGTTGATAATATAATAAGTTGAAACATATAAGCTCAACACTAAGAGTGTTTTACTACTGCATAAAACAATAACAAGGCATAAAAACTTGTAGAATGTTGTCCGTCACCGAAGCATATAACTCGTATAAAAGTGTTGGGGTAATATGTTCGGTATTATGCCAAACATCTATGATGTGCCCGTTATATCTAATAATCATATCAAAGATTTTTTTGAATTACTGGCCGTCTAACGGGACATGATTTACGCATGATTGGTATTGTTGGGCCAATTATGACTGGCCGCTGGTCGCGTTTTAGGACAAGCCGCTTAATGTGACATGTTTATATAGTAATTTTTCACGGGCGGGAATTTTAATGGCCGTTTAAGAGGAAGGCCGCTTAATAGGCGTGGCCGCTCATAGGCGTTTGACTGTATTTTCATAATATCAGTCACACCTTGGATGTCATTTTACTTGTTTTACTTTATATGCTATTCCTATTGCTAGACTAAGTAGACTTTCCCATGCAGGTTATGCTTCCTGGAGGCTGAAAATGTTGCCCCGTACTTCATCATTGTGTAGTTATTTTTATGGTCCTCAGAGATCATGGATTGTATGTTTATTTAAATATTTGTTCTGCTCATGCGCTAAGAGGCGTCATTGATGTGGCATTTTTATTACCACTGATTAACAGCTTCAATAAAACTGAGGCTGCTATTTTCCCATGCAGGTTATGCTTTCTGAGGGCTTTCTCTTTCATTAGTTTAATTTAACTGATTTATAATCAATCCCTATTATGACTTTCATCCTATTCTGCCAATAGTATTTACATAAGATTACTTATTGTTGTTGCAGCTCGGCAAAATAATGGATGAGCACAAAAGGCAGCTTCTTTGTTCAAAAGAAACTTTTTGCGACAGTTCCATAATGTTTGTCTGCAACAAATGGGACGTCGTAAAGGACAGGGACAGTCGAAACAGAGGAACTGAGGAAGAAGTGCGGAAGGCAACGTTTGAGAAACTGCACACACTCATTCCTGATATAAGGAGAGAAAACATATTTGAAATCTCAGTTAGTCAGGTATGACAACGTGTTGTGTTATTGTTTCAAACCGCTATATCAAAAATTATATACACATTTGCAGTAAATTATTGATTTAAGCAAAATCTATTTCGTAACCCTACTGCTACTGTTACTGTTACGCTAGGATATTTGTTTGAACGAGTAGAATGACAATATTAGTTGTTAGTGCGTGGTAAAAGACGTGTGTTGCTTCACCACCCGTACACAACTTTATTAATGCAGAAAATGGCAAAATTGAGAATTATAGATGTTTTTACACTATTATGATAAAGAAATAATGAGTATTGCTTGTTTTGGCTTAAGTTTATGTTGAAAAAGTAGTTACTTTTACGCAGTGCAGTATTTGTGTATTAATAATAAAAAGAACGAGGTGACTTTAAGGCTGACTTCATTCCCCGTGTGTTAATTATCTTGGTCCTGTAAGGAACGCCTTGCAACCCTTATAGCACATACGTTTGCAACTTCATAAAGAAGAATGGCAAATAGACAAATGAAGACATATTTTTTAGTCTTTAAAGTATATGAAAGATAAGTATTTTAAACTAATATGGTTTGTTTTGGTTATTTTGCAGGCGATCTATAAACAAGAACTATATTAAAAATATTAAGTCGACGCTGAATTTGTCAAAATGAAAAGAAAAGAAAACTATTCATACAATGAATAATATAAGTGGATCCCAATATCTAACTTGAACCTACTGTAATACTGAGTATCGATTTTTACCTCACAGAGATCATCTACCAGGCACATACATTGGTTCCCTGCATATATAGGTCAATTAAACTGTAAATGATTAACCGCAAAATACACCGCAAAATCAGCATAAATAATTAATAATATCAATGAAATTACGGTAAAACATAATAGGTAAACACCTTCGTCAGCATTATGAGAAAACTAATGAGAACGAAAAAAAAATAATCCTAAACTATCGTCCTAGAATCTTATTTACACACATTGAAATGAGTGTACCTTACCATATTAAACTTATCACAGGGCTTGTTCTTAAATTTAAATTATATGCATTTTACCTTACAACGTTTTCATTGCCTAAAGCCAAACTTAACCTCTAGGTCTTAAAGCATACCTAAATATATGCGCCGAAATTCATATATGTTGAAGCTTTTAGATTTTTTATGAAGAACAACGGTTACAACTGATTTTTAACTGCCATGTTATTAATCAAATATATTTGTGGGTTTTATTTTAACCAGAAACTTTGGCTTTTCTTGTAGATTACATTATGTGTATCACATTTTCAATTTTTATGATTTGCTTAGTAGCATAAATAAAAATTGGCATACTATTTACTAGCTAGCAATACCGTCTGGGTTGCAAAGACCAAAATGTCAGTCAAGGTCAACCGTGGTGTGGCCTGCCCACGTCGTATTTAGCTCTATTCTTTGATTCACACCAGTCTTCACGTTACCGTATTCAAGTCTCAAATATCAAATAAACTCTAATTTCCCCTTTTATACTTGTGTGGGGAATCGGATAAATATTATATGTCACCATTTTACTGTAAAATTATTTGCTGTAGTAGGAGTTTGTAAGAGTTTGTTGTTATCACTTCTTTCTGATTAAGTACATGAATAAATCTATTACAGAAAAATTGTGTTGCCCGCATTTAGTTGTGTTTGTTTATGGTTCAATGAAATTACGTTGAAACATTTGAAAATCTTGATTACAATGTACACATTTAGTTATGTATGTGTCCGGTGATAACGCATCAGACTGAGGTGCCAGATGACCCAGGTTGGAATCTCGGATTATATGATTAATCATGATTATATGCTCTGTTCTTGTTGCGATTTTACATGTTTATGCAAAAACATTATTTGTCATAAAATGTTGACATTCTTATTAAAACGTTATTTTTCTAGTGTACTTAACATGCTGCAGTTTTTGACCAATTATAGAATGCAAGGTTGTCATGATATAGCATTTGTACAAGCAAAACGAACGAGTGGAACTTGTGAATTGTTAAAAACGTTAGAGTGTTACCTGTTTTTTTAAATGTGTTAATAGGGCGCGGATGCCCCCTTTTTCATTAGCTATATCACCACTTGATACATCATTTACTTTGAATAGCACCGTTGCAAGAATCCAAGCCTGACTCAAACCAGCTCTAATTAACCACCCAAGGAAGTTTTTTTATATGGGTATTGGACAAATTAGACTGACGGAGAGATAATCACGATAGAGCTGTACAATCGAGTTGTGCGACACATCAAAATTTATCATTATTTCGAGTTAGGATAACGTCTGTTTAAAGATAAAGATCAAATTAAACATTCAAGTACTCCGTATGACAAGTAACAATAAAATTTCCTTTTAAAAGGAAAGGCTTGCCATGTTGTGAAGATGAGCCAGGCTCTGAGAAAATCGCCCTCAAGTGAAAAAGTAGTATATGAATATTTTGATACTTAAG
>Ga0224511_10001191_pt1 | contig 15099 bp, 9 predicted proteins | sample SF_May12_sed_USG_2_FD_169988 | JGI IMG/M metagenome (GOLD analysis project Ga0224511, IMG submission 169988) | Sediment microbial communities from San Francisco Bay, California, United States - SF_May12_sed_USGS_8_1 | ecosystem: Environmental > Aquatic > Marine > Sediment | place: USA...
TGTCAGCAACTTGAACTTGTCACCTAGGGCATTTTGACAACCCAAATCCAAGGTCAAAGTTAGGGTCACCAGTCAGTTCTGTGTCTAGTGCTCATGTGTGTGGGTAGCTCTTATAGGGACTCCACTGAGGTCTGGTCATATAACACACTTAAATAGAAAATGTTCAAAAACCTATATTTTCTTGTGTCCAACGTAATAAGTGTATTAAAACTTATTTTGTAGTACCTTAGTATGTCCTCTATCGATTTGGCAACTTGGTTTATAATTGGAATGTATCTGTTGAACTAGGAAAAACATTTAAACGCTTTTCCGAGATCAACAGATATAATACAAGTTTTAGTGGAATTGCCAACTGATACAAGACATATTAAGGTACCACAAGATAGACTGCTATGCCCTACATATGTAGACAACAAGAAAAAACAGATTACACGACCACACCTCAGTGGAGTACCTTTAAGTCAGTAAAAGAAAAAAAACATTATAACAAGCCACATATCTTGTTAGGACTCATTTTAATTATCAAAACAATGCAAACCTGGTTTATAGATTCTTTTACCCTTAAATCTGTTGCTGAGATATTGCTATATTGTTGAGATGTGTTACGTTGTGTCAGGGTCGGTTGGTGGACAAGAGAGCTCACCTCGGAATACATGCCTGCTGTTTCCCGCGACGACAGTAACCTTGTCAACTACCTCAAACACATGGGCATCATTGATGACAAGGTGAGGGCTGATGATCTCTCTTAATATATTAGGTCATGGGTGAGAGACACACCGGGAGTGACAAACTCTATGTAATTCTTGAAACCAGACTTGCCCTACACATCTTGGTCATATGAGAAAGCACTCAGTTTGCTTTGGGAATAACAAGGCTAGTGTTGGTGAACCCAGGTTGAATAACCACCGTGATATGAGTATTAAAAATGGCATAAAATCGTAAAATTTCCTCAAGATCTCCATGTTTTGATTTCTATTTGTGAACAATACATGATAATTACAGGGTGGTAAGAAATCAAAGAAGTCTGTGGAGACGCCATCGCTGGTTGCCCGGGTGATGATATGGCTGAGGAAGGTGGTGGGGCAACCGGAGGGCTTCGTGTTCGTGATGACCGTTCTGCTGAGCACGCTCACATTCAAGCTCATCACATCAGTCATCATGGGGTAGTGGCCACGTGCACACTGGTGGCAGGCAATCGGGACGTTCCATATAAATGTTTGATGTTAAAAAGACTCAATTAGTTTTGAAGGTTGACTGTTGTGCGTTGTTTTCTTTAAAAAACAACAGCAGAGTGTACAAAGAAAGTCAACTACTAGTGAACTGCTTAAGTCTGACATGCAAGACAATAGGCTTTTTCCTTACCCAGTTTAATACAAAGTGTTTGTAAATGTCTATTAATTCTAAGTAAATAAATAAAAAATAAGAATTTCTTTTAAAAAATATGGTTGTGAATACAATGTACTGTTGATTTCCATTCTAAATGGGAAAAAATAGACATAGCCAGAAAATAAGTCAGATTTAAGCAATATTCTAGTTTTAATATAAAATAATTGTAAAAGAATGATTGGATGGAATTAAATATGAAACAGTTGATGTGTCACTATGTATATTGTTATGTGTGCTGTTTTATACTATATTTATGTCAATGTTGTATGTTAATGTAAAATAGTTTTTGCCTTCAGTGTCTGTATTTAAGCTTGCATGAATCCTTAATGGATGTAAAATGATAAAATGCAAAATATTATTGCTGTGTATTAGCATGAATGAAGTGCTATGTTTAAGTGCCAAACTTGCTAATACCTTAGTAGAATTCCTGTAATGCAATTCCAATGCACATGTATACTAGTTTTGTCTAAAGTTAGAGCTGCCTGTTTTGGGTCAGAAACATTTGTTTGCCGCTGTTTTAAGTGTTCAGGTGTTAAACCACCATTTTTTGTATCATAAATGTGTGTACATCTAGAAGTATGCAGTCACATTCAAGATCCGTAAATACTGCAACTTACAAAGTTTTAGAAACAAATTCGGAAGCAGTGATGCACTTTCTTGTAATTGAATATTAGTTTATAGAAATGTTGACATTCAGCAATGAATATAGAGATATTTGGCTTTAAATTTAACCTGTTAGTCACAGGTTTATGTTTGAACTTGCCTGAGCAAAATGTGACAAAAGTATATAAAATTATGCTGATGTTTTAAAAAATCACAAATTTTAGCCAAATTTGTAAGGTAGTAATTTGAAAGCAATTATTTGTACTGGTACTTAGTCTTTATATTTAAATATTGAAGGGAAAAAAGCGGTGTTGATGTATAAACAAATGACTGATTGATTATTTGTGTGTCCTATATTCTGTAGTTTAGCTGGCCTAAGATTTCATTAATATGTGCAATACAAATAGTTCTAGCTAATATCTTTTTTATATGATAAATTTCAACTGTTTATGAAATAAATATTTCCTTGAATCTCAGGATACTACTTTCAAAAGATCTAATGTTAAGTGCATAACTTCTGTTCTAATCTGTTTAAATGAAGAGTTAGATTTGTTCCTTGCTAACCATATTATTGTTGTATACATGTTTAAGTGTCGGTACCCTTGTGTCAATAATGTTTATCGTTTCCATTTTTGTCAGGAATGTTATAGAATAAAACATTTGGCAGCTCCAAATAATTGACTTTGTTATAAAGCTTACCTACCTACAGTCGACTATGACTTCCAAACTTGTTAGATCTAGTCCAATATGCTAGATAAGGGGCCTTGTGGGCGTACAGCATTTATCAGTATTCTGAGCAGCCAGCAGGACTGTGGATATGTGGGTCTGGGGTGTGAGCCTAACAGGAAGCACCTGTTACCATGATGAGCCTTCCCTTGTAGCTCAGTCAGTCGAGTGCTGGACTGTCAATCCAAGGTCAACAGTCATAGCTGGAGTGGAAAACTTTTCCTGTCATAATGTAGACTAGACAATGCCCTTAGTCTGGTCCAGTTGTTATTTACAGCTTGTCTCATGTCAGGAAGCATTCTGTCCATTGCTGAGTAAACAAGGCTAGTGCCAAGCTAGTGGACCAAGCAACACTGGTACAGTGGACTGACCACACTGATGTAACCTTAGTTGGAAACTGCAGGGAACAAATTCTCTGTTACGATCGATACTAGATAATGTACTAGACTGGTGTCCTTCGCATCAGAGAGACTCATTAAAGCATATGTAAGAAGCATGTCTTGCCAGATTTAAGATAACTAGAACTGTGTCGGAGAATGTGAGTATAACCCCCACATGACTTTGTCATAGAAATGGCAGCCAAGTTGAAGTTTAGGGAATCATGCATGCCATAACTGTTGTATGAATGTCCATTTGCTGGTTATGTTCCAGGGGGCAGAACAGTTCTGTAATGTGAGGATCACATGGCACAAGCAGGTGTCTTGCACATCTACTGTTCATGTAGAATATGTCTATTAAATATCATTTTTTCACATAAAAAATGTGTACGTAGTTTGCTCTACAAACTGGTAACATTGTATATACATGTAGACCACCTCCATTAGTGTGGCTATGTTCAAGGGGCATAACTCTGTAATATGCATCATCACCCCCTTACCAACAAAATGAAACAAATATCTTCAACATAAGGTGTAAACTTGCATTGTAAATTGATAAGGCATTTCCAATAAATGTAATAATTTGTAATTAAACAGCTGTGAAATGCCTTTTGTAGAAAATGAGAGTAATTTATAAAAATCTGCATCATTTGAATTAAAAAAATAACTGACCAAATGAAAAAGCAACAACACTTTTACTTGAAGGAACAGTACTATAGCTTGAATTTATTGACCCCAACTTGACCTTCCAAATTAGCATCTATAAACGATCTACACCCCACCTTTTTACGATCAATACCACGCCTTACCCCCATCTCGACAATTTACGCATGCAAATAATAAATCAATCATGCTCTGAAGGATCAAGGCTTGAAATTATCTACTTAATTTAAACAGCTGTTAGTGGAAATGCTAGATAGCCTAATCAGCAAGGCATAGGTATCGCTTTTTGTTATGACATGAAACAAATTACTTATTAGTATGGTGGTTCAAGTCTCACATTTTTCCATTTTTTTTATTTTGTTTTGGTGCAAATATTTTTTTTATTGCATGTTTTTTGTTTTTTGTATATTTTTTCATTTGATTTTACCAATATAATAATTGAAAAAGAAATCTGCTGAGGCTCGACCCGCGACTTTCGGATCACAAGCAATGCTCGCTCACCCCTCGACCAAGCCGTCACTGTCCAACATCGTAATCGTATTGAATATTATAACATTTTTTATTGTTTAAACAAACGTGCACGATCTTAAACGACTTTCACCGATTGCATTTACGAAAGCTATTTGAACATTCGTTATCGACAGATAATATATTCTTGCATAAAGGTCACGTTGGGGTTAATAAATTCGAGCTATACCTTTTTGGGTATGAAATATTCAAATGACAAAAAGACAACAATTATATTATCTAAAACCATTTATTTTGTACTAAGAAAATAATAGAAATAATATAAAAGATATACATATACATAAACACATATCATAAGACCTATGGTTATTTTGGTGGGTTTTTTCCTTTACATATTTTAACTTGCCTATATATACGAGCTCCATATTGTTTTAATTAAACGGCATCATTTCTTCTTTTCAATGAGTTTCTTTAACAAAAATAATACATTTGCTTATGTAAACAATATCATTTTATATCAAATAAACTAGATACAAAAAATCACAAAATGCTGTGATTTTAAGCCAAATATAATTAGAGGCCCTGTTTTCTTAAAATGGACAAAATGGTCCTATCAATATAAATAATAATACAATACAATAAAATCAGTTGTACAAAGCCGTACAAAAACTAATTTAAATGCATTGGTAACAATGGTAGAGGACACAAGTCTCAATAAAATATACAGCGCCCATTTCTACGGGGCATTCTAATGCAAAGCTGTGGTTGCTTTAAGTTTTTCATGGGACGTGTCTCTCTAGACTTAAAAAAAATTAAATTGGTTGAAAATAATTATAATAAAACAATATTGCACATGACACAATTGATCCAGATATATGAAACTGACAGGGACTTTTGTTAATGCAACTGGTTTATAAAGCGTCTATAACCTACAATAACTTAAATGTACATGTATAAAAAAACCTACAACAACTTAAAACTATACATGTATACAATGTTCATATTAGGGAAGATATCCACCACAGGTTGAAGGCATTATGGGATGAGATTCACACACAACGATTTCATGATGGAGTCCCTGAAACAAACATCACAAGATAAGTAAACAGTACTTCAGACATTGCAACTAGTACCTACACAAGTTACACATGTTGGTAAATCAATAGGACATGAAAACTTGTTATAAGTTAGAGAATTATTGCTTCATAAAAATGTTGCTAAAACTGTACTTAACAGTCATGTATTTTGATTTGTTTGGTACAGGTCCTGAAGAATTGGTTACCTACTGTTATAGATGAAATGCATGTGCATCAAAGGATGAGGCAGCCTTTTGCATCTTTGAAAGGATTTTCTGACTGAGGGACTCCGACAACCAGGGCATCATCCGAAGCATGCTGATTTGTGTACCGCAAAATCCTGAAGATACAAAAATAACAGAATGTGACTAATTATAGCGAAACCCTGCTTTGACACGAAGTTCAAGAGCACATACCTCTGCATGGATCAGTGGGCACGAAAAAATGTGTCTTGCACATCTACTTCACGAAGGTTATAAATATGTGGGAAGTTTCATTTTAATTGCATCAGAAATCTAAAGATGTTTGATCCGTGAACAAAAAATGTATATATATGCAAACAAACCAATGGCCAAATGACTGACAGATGACTTATCTATCCCTTCTTACATGTAAACTTTATTTTCGAGAGTATAATTATCATTACCATGGTAAATGTACATAATTCTTTTACAAAACTCTCATATTCTAAAATTAATAAATAACACTATATCCCTCTTTCTCGTGGATTCGGGGTTTCTCATCGATTCGGGACGTAACAATAGCATCTCGAATCAACGTTCATGCGCAGTATCTTTAATCCACGAACTACTCAAGTTCTACTTTGAACATTTTTCGACATGTGTAGATTGATAAACATGTGAACTAAACAGAGAAAATTATCTAAATATTTAATTATATTTGTCTTTTATGCCATTTTTATTCAGCATTTTACCTAATAGTCACTGTTTTGTCACCAATTTCAATAAAAACAATGCTTATATTCTGCTTTGTTTACTTGCCATTTGTATTCAAGGCAAATCACTATCAATAGCTTTCCATTAAAACACCTTAGAACTACATCGCAGTTCAAATAATGTGTGCCATCATTGATTGGATTGTAGTCCCATTAAAAGCCAAATATGTCACAATTCTTCCATGGTCCATTCGTCATTCTGTATTTAAATCTGGGTTATTATAAAGACAATGCAGTGCATTCCATTGTCCCTCTACACTCACTAAACAAACAAAGATGATTGTTTTCATTTGTTCCAATCTTATCATTGTGAAAATATGTCAGTTTCCATTCAAATAAAGCTGTTTGTTTTAATAACTTCAATAGTATTCATATGAAATGTTTTGTGAAATGTTTAGTGGTGACTGGTGACCATCTTCAATACCATTGTAAACATTCAATTCTTGCAAAAAAATGAATAAATTTTACTACAAATTACGTATTGCAAGCAACCTTCAATTTCGGAACCTAATTGTAAGCACATGTTCCAACCTACTGACAATATTCCCAGCAGCCAATCAAAACCCCCGAATCGATGAGAAAGACCTTGACCTTAGATTGTCAGCATGGCTGACTTATTCATATGCGATTTTTTTGTAAACATTGAGATATTTTGATGATTTTTTCGTTTGCATGTTATAGTTTAATGATATATTGATATGATTAAAAAAACTATTAATTTCATTAAGTTTAATAGATATTATTATCACTTTTACGACATAAGCGCCCCGAATCAACGAGAACACAGCATACACTCAATGCAAACAGATGAACCAGTATTCAACATTCTTGATTAAAAAGTAAGTAAGTGAAGGCTGTAGTTGTCAACATACTCCAGAAGTCTATTCCTTTCAGCATCGAAACCACTTCATTCCTGTGGTTTAACAAATCTTTGAGAAAACCAAGCCCCATTTCATATATCGGATAATTTGGCTTCTACTCATACTCTCATATTCAGTATTTTTGCAGGGGCGGCCAAAAGTTCCTCTATCATTTAACCACACGGACAAAAGTTACCCCAGACAAAGGTTCCCCCGGCCATTATTACCAACGGTTCACTTAATGTATTGTTTAATGTCGTTTGTTCCCAGACTGAGTAACTAATGAGTGAGGAAAATTAGAGATGGTTAAATACAAAGAAACAATACATTGTATTTGTACTCTGGACAATATTTTTGCGCGAGTGTCTGCCTCTAAGGTAATCAACACTGCATTTTGAGGCGATATGGCGAAACGTCTCGAAATTAATTAAATTAAATCTATAGGTATGTGCGTTTGTACTTGATTACAAATGAAAGACAATTAATTGCAGACACAACCCTCTACATTATGGGGGAACTTTTGTCCGGGTTGGTAAATTGATGGGGGTACCATTGTCTGGGAATCCTCATATTCAGTGTATTAGATTTGCAACGTCTAATCCCCGGGGTGCTACTCTGGGAGATTACCAAGACAGGGTAATAATAAGACAGGAGAGAGTAAAGAACTGTATTTTATCGTAAAATTCTTCAAAAAGATTAAAACAATTGATTGATAGGGCCAATTTGACTAAGAAAAACGTTTGTTCTTACTCTCCTATGGCCTCTGAAACCGGAATTCTGCGTACGCTGGCTTCATGTCGAAGCTGTACGAGCTGTTTTTGCAAGTTCTGAACCTGAGAAGACATAATTAAACGTAGTAAACGAGAATCTTGCGTATATTTTTGTTAATTAATGTGGCTTCCGGTTTGTAAGGTTGAATGGTTTATAAAAATTCATATATATTTACAAACAAAAACCAGTCTACTATTTTACAGTCTGCTTCAAAAAATAGTTCACAACACAGTGGTCTCCAAGCAGAGTAACTTCCCTTGCAAGTTTCTGCTGTTTTCTCTTTGAACAATGCATATAAAATGATTATTATAGACAATTTTTAATCTTGTTTACTCTACTAAATTTGGTTATGAAGATATGCATACGTTTTTAATAACTTACATTATTATTATTATTGATATATACATAATTGGCTACTGTATACATGTATGAATAATAAAATGATCTAGATAGCCTATACATTTGTTCTATTCTATATATAATGTTTTATGTTAATTACTGTATATTTATTTATATGTTTGATTTGTCATCTATGATACATATTTGTATATTCGCCACATGGGTCAATGACCTTCTGGTTTTATAAATAAAACTTGAAACGTGAAACTTATTATGACTTAATAAAAGGTATTTAAACGTACATGTTAATATTACATACAACCTCGTGTGTATGACTGATGCTTGATGTGTTTAATTGAATTTGTTTGGGATTTGTGTTGAAAACATGCCGACCACGGATGTTACTGTCTTCAACTACAACTTTATACTGCCAAAAGTCAGTACTGACTACATAAGGCAGGCGAAGAAGGAATACGTACGACATCCGCGAAGGTTCCAGTCGACGTCCGGCAAGGATTTCATTGTTGCACTAGTTATGACCACACCACATTTCAGACCAAATGTAATTCTAAAATCTAAGTTTTTATAAAACTTATTGTCGAATTGTATGCCTGTATTGGTTTAAACGACAATGATACATACGTGTTCGTGTGTGCTCATGACATTTAATTTTTATCGACGCCCGAAAACGTGATCTTAATGTACATATATATTTGTTGCGCGCCATTACAAAACCTGCATAATTAATGACATTCATTAGTATTCATTAAAGCAATTAACTTATATGCAGAATTTGATTCTTTTAATGGTTTTATATTGATTTCATATTTGGCTAACATAATTGTGCTCAATGTATAAGGATTACACAACTCATATTTTTTATCATAACCTGTGCAAGCCTAAATGTTTGTTTTACGTGAGTGTATTATAACCATATGTACAAGTGCTACTAATATTGCGCATAATGATGCTTAGACATGAAAGTGAACATGTATTGAGACTGTTCCATCAACGACGGGTTTTGTATTGAGTTGATTTTCTAAGGGTCTTGGTAAATTGTTCTAAACAACTGTTTCCGGATAATACTTTTCTAGATAATATTAATACTAGAGAAAAATTACCAAATGAAAGGTCAAAGCATTCGTATACTAGCATTGTTTTTGTCTCCATAAACATTAATATAAAAGAATTATGTGTGTATTAAGGTAGGTCGGTACCTTTCTTTGTAATAGGCGAATAAATACATGTTCCCGTTTTTGCAAAAACTTGGCATACGAGTATCCTTTTGCCTCCTGATTGTTTTTCAGTAATCGGTGAGCATGTATTTTTCCGGCTGTTTACCGAGTTTTAATATAGGCGGAATATTGAGGAGCAGGATCTGTGTTATAAATTGCAGTAACATTTTTTTCTAAACGAAAACGGGACTGAAATTCTTGGTCAAATGGTAAACTAATACAGTAGTTAAAATAAAAGTATCCAATTTTAAAACGTGTGTTATTAAAATGTTAATACAACTGGGAAAGAAAAAAGAATAACTTTTCATAAGTGTATTGGATTGATTTATATCATATAGTTATATAACATTGTCGCTGATGTAAAATTGTGCCTACACAGTCATCAAACCAACATTTTATTACAATAATATAAAAGTAACTGAAAAGATATCAGCCTTTATTGAAGTACAACCGTTTGTAACAAACTTTAAAGTTAAATTAATGGCACTATTATGATGACCATTACATTCTTTTGCGCTGCGTATGACGACTTACAAGTGTGTATAAAGCTTAAATACCGGAATTTTAATTTTAAATATTATAGTTACATATCCCGAGGTTGCCTATTTTCATGATTTATCTTTTTCAACTCTAGTACGCATGCAGTACAGCATAATTTAGTTGTAAATTACTTGTTATAGACAGATAGATTTATTTCGGCATAAGGTAACATAATAATAGTACAATAAATACAATGTGACAAGATATGAATATAAAATATAGTTCTAATTACTAAGACAATGCTTTAAAAACGAACATATAAAGAATTGGATTTATATTACGTGCTATGGCATGCTTCCCAATACCAAGGATAACACAAAAGGAACTAATCTTTTTTTCCATTGTGTTCTTTGGTATTGGTGGCAAGACATAGAGAGGGAACTGATTCAACTGTCATACAAATATAATATTATATTATAATATGTCAAAGAACATTAATATCACTTGAAATATCACAGTATTGTTATGTCATATATATATTAAAATTCATAAGTTATACTACTTTATCACATTATTTAATACATAAATTATACATGTTAAAAGTTATGTCAATTAGTTTTAACAAAACTGGGTATACTTTAAGCACGAAATTGACTTGTGCAAGTTTTTGGGTATGTCGAAAATAAGTTCTTTTGAAAACAAATCGATGAAGATTCTATATACCATTTAGTAATTGATACAAATAACTGATGATTTCAAAGTTACAATTGTCACGCACTTTACTAGATTGAATGTGTTGTTGTTGAGTACTTAATTGGTATCTGGTTAAAATTAACTGCACTCTCTTGGGTTCCTTTTAGTTTAAAGATCGAAACGAACAAACCAGGGATGTATGACACGTATAGATCTAAGTTCCAAAATATGAATAAAATTAGTAATGAAGTCGGGCGAACTAGTTTGTCGACCACAAGTACTTTCTTAATTAATGCCGGAAAAGCAACGTGTGCTCCGTGGGGTGCTGGTCGTTATGTACCGTGTACATAATGGTCGTTTGACTTCGATACCGTTAATGGTGTTGTGTAGCCTTGATATAATTTGCTAGCAACTGTAGCAAACTACTTTTTCATAAATCTGCATTAATCCGCATTCTTTATAAAAACGTTGAATGAAAATATATTTTAAAGACGGATTAAATGTGAATAAAAGTGTGCTGAAAGGTTAATTTTGGTGGTAAAGGTGTTATGGTTATATTTAATGTAATGGAAAAACAAGGAACTATGTTTTTCGGACATCTTGGCGTAACAATAGGCGAGGTCACGAACCGCCAGAAAATGGCCGAGTGTTTCTGAACAGCGTGTAACAATGTAAAAATGGCCCTGTTTAATGTAAAAAATCCGACTGATTAAATTCAGAATCATTGCGTTATATCTTCCACCACTTATATATTTAAAATGTGCTAATTCTGTGTGTGGCTGCGCTTGGAAAATTAATTAGGTAGGTGGGGTAATTTGGGTGTTTTCGAATTGTCAACTTGTCATCCAAGTCGATTTAAGACTTACATGTACCGGTTGTAAGTATATATAGTATATACAAACATTTAACACACATTATCTTTATGGATAACGTTTTGTTTATTTCATAACTTAAATGCATCGCAAAGATGAACGGACCACCAGCTCCTGAGCTATATTTAGAAATGTTTACTTCCTGAAAAAAATATTCCTTTAAAATTGGCTGAAAAGGTGTGTGATTCATGTTCAAAAACTCCAGACTATAAGAAAAGGCAATATCCCTACAATGTTCCCTCACCAACTTTAAGTCTGTTACTTTTCGTGTCTTAACTGATAAAAAAATTGCTGAGTGAATGCTAAAGAAGTTTTGAAACATTGATTATATTGAAATGTTACCTTCATGTCGTAGAAAATACTTAGTTTGTAGACAAAATAATACACTGTTTGGATTGTAGAGGGACTAACCGGGACTTTGCCTAAAAATACATTATCATCAAGAGTTTTGATTAGATTTCTTTATAATTGTGTTATAATATTATTGGTTCTTTAATAAAAATTAATATGTTTATTCATCAGTATCCTCTTTTCTCAAAGCTTCGATCATCCTTGTATGTTCATGAATTTAAGTATGATGTCACCAATCCTTGCATGTGTCCGATTTATTTTACCAATTGAATTCGCATCAACAATCATCAAAATAAAACAAAACACATTTTTATCCTACCATTAGTACTACATAAGCTGTATGAACTACCTGTTGAATAAACTTTACTTTATTTGACAGATGTTCAATAAACCTTGCACGCTTAATTCATTTGATCAACGTTCGACTGTTGTTTCTTGTGTCATTTTCCATGCTTTTTACTCGCTTTTCTATCATATTTGTTTGGTGTGTGAAATATTCTACAAGTTGTGAATACTAATTATGTCTGTAATTTAACTCAACAATTCAACACTGCAGTATCGGAAAAAACGTTTTAAATTTTCGTCAGTTTTCACGATTTGACAACTTAAAATCAAAATGTTGTGCAGTTAATAAAAATCATAATTTCATTTTGTTTTTTCTAGTCAAATATCATAGGACATTAGGACAAGCCTAACGTCCAATACTTCCTCTTTGATATTGGCTTCAGCATTTTCCAAAATGCCAAAAGTCAAAAGTTTGACCTAAATCTGCTTTAATTATTATAAACAAGTCATTATATCCTGAAAATCAACTGACATTTTATTATTTTTAGCTCACCTGAGCTCAGGGTGAGCTATTGTGACCGGCCTTTGTTCGTTGTCTGTCGTCCGTCAACTTTTTTACTTAAACATCTTCTCCTCTGAAACCGCTCATTGGATTTTGACCAAACTTCACAGGAATGATCCCTAAGTGGTCCTCTACCAAAGTTGTTCAAACCGTTCCAGTTGGTTGCATAAGTAGGTCACGGGGTCAAGAAATAGGTTTTAAACTACAAGGCCCAGAGCTTTCATATTTGGTATTTAGCATCATCTAAAGGTCCTCTACCAAAGTTGTTCAAATTATGCCCCTGGGGTCAAAATTGACCCGCACCGGGGTCACAATTTTACATTAAATTATATAAGGGAAATTTCAAATGACTTCTTATCTTGAACTGCTAATGGGAATTTAACCAAACTCAACAGGAAGGGTCCCTGGGTGGTCCTCTACCAAAATTGTTCAAATGGCTCTGATTAGTTGCATAAGTAGTTCATGGGGTCAATATATAGGTTTTTAAAATGCAACTTCCAAAAATCTTCTTGTCTGAAACTACAAGGCCCAGAGCTTGTATATTTGGTATATAGCATCATCTAGAGGTTCTCTACCAAAGTTGTACAAATTATGCCCCTGGGGTCAAAATTGACCCCGCCCCGGGGGTCACAATTTTACATTGAAATATATAATAACTTCAAACGACATCTTCTCTTGAATTGCTAATGGGAATTTAACCAAACTCAACAGGAAGAGTCCCTGGGTAGTCCTCTACCAAAATTCTTCAAATGGTCCTGATTGGTTGCATAAGTAGTTCATGGGGTCAAAAAGAAGGTGTTTAAAATGCAATTTTTAAAAACCTTCTTGTCTGAAACTACAAGGCTCTGAGCTTTCATATTTGGTATATAACATCATCTAGAGGTCCTCTACCAATATTTGGTGGACTACATTAGTGGTCCTCTGTAAATGGCTCCACTGTGACCCTTGACCTTTTTCTCAGGTGAGCAACCTAGGGCCCTCTTGTTTATCGTATATCCTGGAAAATTAAACTCCACTTTCGGGTTTCACTTTTATGACCGACATATTGACAGTTAATGCAATAGAAATGTTGAATGAAAATAACTAATAATTAGCGCACAATGTTACTAGAAAATCATTGAGTGCATCAGCATCTTTCGTTGAATTCAGGTTCAAATTACCTCTAAAGCCATTGTGAATCAAGAAAATGGAGTGTTTGTGAAACAACTGGAATATAGATTATGGATAAGTAATTACTATTTGAGGTTAGGTGGTCTTTCAATAAACTACCAGTATAAAAGATGTAATATATATACTTAAAATTAGTAATAAATACATCGTATACAATGGAAAAAAAGAGGTATAAAAACTGCAAATTTTCAACCAAAAATAATTGTAAGGAAATTGGATTACAAAAATGTCTGATTTCAACATTTTCTAAGAAAATGTAATGTCAGGCTGTCTAAAATGCCTAGACAGTATACACAAATGTAGCTAAATTTGGTTTTGTCAGGGCTGTGGCAAGGTTTTCATTTGTTTTCCGGTTTTTCATGCTAATTTGAACTTAAATGTACCACATTTTTGTTTGACATAATCAATCATCTAGCAAAAGTATTTTGTTTGATCTGTTTGTAAAACATACTGATGTTATGAACATAAATTAATAATAAGATGGAATTAATTGGACCGATTTACATTGTATTGCAGGTCTGAGAAGAATTACAGATCAAGATGGGGAAGTTGTTGTCGAAGATTTTTGGGAACAAGGAGATGCGGATTTTGATGCTAGGGCTCGACGCTGCAGGAAAAACCAGTATCCTTTCTTGGTTGTATTGATTGAAGTGACATAACTTATAACTGACATGACAGTTATGAAAAGAAGAAAGACAAACATGTGTTGTCTATTTTGATCGATTTTACCTTTACAGCTGTGTACCAAGTGTGCACTTTGACTGAAAATTTTCTTGAATTATATGAAATTTTGTAGATTGGCATCATGGTGAGCCTAAAATTAATGTAATGGTACATTATTGTATTGGTTTTGACAAAGAAGTCCAGCACACATATGGTGACATGTCATGACTGTTTTTGAATTCAAACTTTAGTGTTTTGCTTTTTCGACCATATTCTAGTGATGAAATATGTAGGAAAAACTTGATAGTCTTGATTACTAATTAAGGTCATTCTATCCAAGATAACGGTTTTCTGAGTGTTCGAGAGGTGGTTACCTTCATTGCATGGCTGCCAGTGTGTGTGTTAGGCCGGATAGGAGGATACAAGTTGATTGCAAGCGCTCAAAAATGTGTGACCTGGCTCACAATATACCACCCTCTGATAAACTTTTCCACATACAGATGTTGATTTAATTTTATTTTAACTAATTTACGACTCTCTTTTGTGGTATGTTATTAAAACGAC
>Ga0224511_10001192_pt1 | contig 15099 bp, 7 predicted proteins | sample SF_May12_sed_USG_2_FD_169988 | JGI IMG/M metagenome (GOLD analysis project Ga0224511, IMG submission 169988) | Sediment microbial communities from San Francisco Bay, California, United States - SF_May12_sed_USGS_8_1 | ecosystem: Environmental > Aquatic > Marine > Sediment | place: USA...
CCCGCGTGAAATCCATTGTTTTGGCTAATTAGTGGTTAATTAACAATTAATTTTATGTTTTATTAATACAAATTGGTACTTTTGAGGTAACCTCACAGTCTTCTGCTTATTTCATTTCAATATCATCTCTAGTTTTTGAAAACGACAAATGGACTTTTTATGGGCTGCTTTGGGCATTTCAACATGTATCACCACCTTAACACACGCTATCTGGCGTGCCTCGTCCACTGTCTGCTGTAATCTCTTGGTTATTAATGCTATTTATTCTAGAATCGCCGACAGGCTATACCAAATACACTCTACTTACAATGAAATTCCCTTTTATTAGAAAGGCGACCGAAATGCGTGTATAAGTAAATGTCGTATACTTAAAAGTACGTCTGTCAATATCACCGCTTAAAATGATGCCCGATGCTCCGACAAATCTAGGAACTCGCATTACGTAAAACAGTGCAAGTGTGCAGAACCAACGATACACAACAGATTCAGTCTCCTGATTGGCCCAAATGACGTTGTAAGTAATGAAGTAACGTTTAATCCCGCCCTTTGTCAGACATAACGTCATTTCAGAATGTCCGACAAACGGATTGTCGATACGTCAATTAACAATAAAATAAACTACATAAACTCTTTTGGTACACGTGACTCAAGTGTTTACTAGAAACATCACAACGAGAGTTTGAGATAAAGCGCCGTTTAATTGGTAAAAATACAGCACTTCCACATCAATTTGTTTTCTATTTGTCATGACAGCGGGACATGGACGTGTTTAAGAAATAATTTAAACGGATCTGTTTTACATGCTATAAAACAGATTGCCGTACAGCTCACACGTTTGTGTCACACTCATGTCTAGCCAACATGCTTTACAACTTACGGTTTAGCGCTATTATTGCATCCAGTTTGACGGGCTTTATTATTACAATTGCGGCTTGAGAATGTTGTGCGCATGTGTCACAACTCTGCAGTGTTTAATTCAGTACTAAGATGGGCCAATCCACCGACTATCAAATTAGTTTATCATGTAACACCATTTCTTCTATGTGTCAAACCAATTAAATAAGTGTTTCCATTTTTTCTGTATGCTTAAGATTATTTTTTTGTTCTAAGTTGGTCTTGTTTCTTTGCTTTAACAATAAAATATGAGTTAAGAAGAAAAAAGTTATGATTTAACGAAAACGTTCAGTTCCGCTCATGTGCTACGAGGCGTCAGTGGTGTAGCATCTTTGATAACCGTTGATGAACAGCTGCAATAAAACCGAGGCTGTTTTTCCCATGCAGGCTATGCTTCCTGAAGACTGTCCTTTTCATCTGTTTAATGTAACTTACTACATCTGGTATTTAGTGCCTGTGTGGCGGCTGTGAAGTGTCGCCCCGTACTACATCATTGTGTAGTTATATCTTTCTGGTCCTCAGGGATCATGGATTGTATGTTGTTTGTATTTATAAAAAAGAGTTCCGCTCATGCGCTAGGGATGTCATTCGTGTTGCATCTTTCATTACCACTGATGAACATCTTCAATAAAACCGATGCTGCTTTTTCCCGTGCAGGCTATGCTTTCTGGTGGCTTGCCCTTTCATCAGTTTTTTTTTCAACTCTAAGGTTCCATCAAGGCGGTCAGTCTACTAACCAGTTCTTTAGTTTTCCAGTACTGTTCAATTTACTCCGTAAGCGACTGACTCCTCCTTCATATGGGCAAACTGGGACGGACAACTTGGCCAGACTAGGCCGCTGTGTCTAGTATGTTTCATCTTCGAGAACGTTTGCAGTTCCCAATAGGCCTCGAACTCCTGACCCTCGTGAGAACGAGTCAGGTGCTCAAAAGACTAAGCTGCAGTATGTTTTGTTGGTACCGACTAAGACTAAGCTACACTGGGCTCCAAATAGAGTTTTGCTTATGGGGTAGGAACGTATTATATTTGTCATTGATGGACAATGCTCCCCCCCCCCTGCAGATTTTGATGACTTATAGTTGTTCTTACTGTTTTTTTCAGTAGATTCACATTAATGGACTACGAGGTTTTAGTTGCTTGGCTCCAAAAACTGAAAAAGCCAACCCTAACATACTTCGAACTGTCTCAGAGTCTCGACAACATTTTGGGACAAGTAACCCAAACCAGGCAAATGTCAAGCTCTTAAATTTGACGCCATACCACGTGGACCAAATTGGTTAAACAGTTAAAAAAAAGGCATGCTTTGCTGTGTTTTAATGCGTTTTACAACAAATTTGCCATCTGATGAAAATGCATTATCGTTAAGTACATAATGGCAATTATTAACCTGATTCATGTTTTTCACAAAATGCATCTCTGCATGAAATATCGGGTAGAATTTAATAAACCCCCTCACAAATTAAATAAACTGTTAAAAGTAAAACATAGCCAGGGCTTATGCACTTAGGCGTAATAAGTGTTCTCCCTCACACATTACACATAACGGATAAAAAGGCCATTAGTAACGACATCAAACCTGAATAAACAATAACATTTAAGGTTATGATTAGTACAAAATAGTTAGGCATAGTTTTCCTTGCTAATGCAGGCATCCGGGAACTATCATTTCCAAGTACATGTACTAGTCGTTTTAATACATGGCAACAAATGTTCGACAGAGAACTGAATTTACCATTTCTCTTCCTCACTTACCTTGCCACCTGGTCTTTTCAGCTTCGTCGGTTTTGGCCTTTCGTTTGCATTTCGTTAAGGGTTGGCTCGTATGTACAACATTTTGATTAAACAAGGTAAGTATAAAATAAGGTTAAAAACACTGTCACGTTTAGAACTTTAAAAATGCTGTTACATAATATTATTATAAATATTAATAGTACATTAGTTATGTACTGTTTGCGAGACAGGTACGGTTTACGCATAATCCTGTCGTTATTTAGTATACGCAAGCCTCAGTTTCGTATTCAATCTGCTATGCGCGAAATGTGAAGCTAAAATCATTGTTTCGAAATGTTTTATATACATTTTGTAAAACAAAATTTAGTATACTTTTTGTTATAAATATAAATAGGAAATTAACAACACTGGAAGACTAAATGTTTGGAATCGAATCGGGAGTTTAATGAATACTTTTATGCCAAAGGTTAAACTAAAAATGTCTCCGTTCTGTTTATTGTTTTGATGTATAGCTTTTAAATAGGTTTGATAACCATCGAGTCATCTACCAGATTATTTACATTTCTTAAACCATTCTTTCCAGTGATTTATTGCAAATTGAGGAAACAATTGCAACGTTAGATATAATAACTGCACTAAGTCTTCACGCATACAGATTGAATTTAGTACTGCCATTTCCGATATGGTTGTTTTGACTGACGTATTCCAATTATATGTGACAGACAAATTTGCTGGATTGATTTGCAGTTTTTATAGCCTTTATCAATATTGCATTGTAGAGGTTGGTCATCGACAACAACAGTGACGAGAATGCTAGCAGATTTATAGGGAGTACAAACAAAAACAAGTCATAGTTTGTTTTCAACTCGCAGATCAATTTTATCATTTATTCATAAACAATATACAATCTCAGTTGCACTGATTGCACGATGACCTCACGCAAACTGTCCATTAAAATCATTTAAAAATATATATAATTGTAGAAAATGGTATTACTGTTTCTATTTCATCAATCAACTTCTAGTAACCGACAGAAGTGGTTGGAAGCTAAATAATAATTGAAAACAATAACCTTTCTGGCGATTTGCTCATGTATTGTTTTCTTCGACCCTTCTCATGTACCTTTATTTGAGTAAAGCATTTGTCAGTGCCACGACTATGGTCATCTAAACCTCCATGGAAATGTGCAAGTACTTGTGCACCGCTAGGGACTTGCTCTTGACATATAAGTGCATGGAATGCATAATTGAACTCTTTCAACTGACACAGAGACACTATCCATTCCTAATGAAAACACACCACAGACACAATCATAAATATGCCAGTCTTGATGTTGAATTGTTCCATTGTTACGCATGCATTATGTCAATAAGCAAAGCCAAAACTTTGGACCGGTCACACATTGTCAACAAGGTTATTTGGACAGCATTTAATCAGGAAAGTATAATAGAACCGACATTTTCTCGTACTAAATCCAGTAGGAGTCACTTTTTGTCATGGCTTAAAAGTGGCGTGCAACTAAGTTTTTATCGCAAAATACACGCAGTGCATCTTTGATAATAGCACCTGTATAAGATAAAGTGTTTTGGTGCCCAATACGGGTCAGGCGCTTTCATGCGTCTCGCCCTATATCTGACTGGTCCGTATGTTTCATATTGGGCAGCCAAGCATCTTTTATTGTAGCAAAACGACCACCTTTTTGGGGTCATATAATTATGTTAAATTAGGTAGTAAACTTATAAAACAATGATGAAATCACTGATTACACATTGTGCATGAACATTCTTTTGTCTATTTTAGTGAACAAGCAGTTTCTTACACAGAATATCTTTGATGTGCCTTTTCTAGTTTCTAATATAACTTTCGCTTTCAAGAAATACGATCAGAAACATGTATAAACACATTTTAACTGTAGAATCAAAAGAAAGACTGTAGATTTAAACACCATGATATGGTGTCATTAATGCTTGTGCAGCACAGTAATCCCGCAACGGACGTTCTGTACATTGTGTTACAAGTGCGACAAGTTTTAAAATGGATTTAAAAATGTTCTTTCACGTATTGATATTTTTCAACCGATTTTATATCTTTATTAACGAAAATAATGTCCACGCAGTGAATACGGTGGTCTTAGACATATTTAGTCAACATTCTAACAAATCTCTACAAGTGTAATGATTTAGGTGTTTTAATCCTTAAAAACCGGCAAAGGCTCCGGAGTAATCAAGCATTCATTGCATCGTAATCTTCCTTAGTCTCGCGATAATATTTGATATTAACCAATGGGTTAGGTGAAATTAAACACATTTTATCATAAACGGAGACAAACAATAAATTGCTGACCAGACGTAATCCATTTCGATGGTAGGCTGGGATTACCAATACAATATCATCAGAAACGGCCAACCAATATAAGTTGCATCATTTGATTCCATATGTCCAGTCACTCTTTATTTTTAGGTGAAGCATTTTAGTTGAAAGAAATACGAAGTAAATCTTTTTCATTTTATCCAAATTACTATATATACAAATGTTTGTACATTCAAGTAAAATCTTCAATAATAACAATTTAAAAATATATAATAGTTATAATCTAAGCATTACTGACAGAAACACTTTTTAAAAAGAACTTTATGATCATTATGCAATAAGGTTACTTCACCAGAAACTATAATATCGAATTATAGATTAAGGGACGATGTATATATCTCACTTAAGCATTGCATGATTGACTGTTTGTTTTTGGCTGAAGCCCCACCGGGGGCAGCTAACTTTCTTCGCGATGATTGATACAAGATATTGTATCAAGCCAATGTCAGTTGTGTTCTAAAACTGGCAAACGTGATACACATTTTTAAAGCATACTAGCCAACCGTTGTGAACGTCTTGTCTTATTAGTTTTACTGTTTGTCGTTGAAAGTACGACAATATTCTATTCTCAACTACAATATATGTACGTAACTTTATTATGGCGTTTGTTTGTCAAATGAAAACGTTTCTGGATTTTTTTAAAGAGAAAGGAGGTAAGGTAGAACGCAAATTGGTGTATTTGATTGTTCCATATATCTTTGTTGCGTACAAATATTTGCTTTAGCAATTTAAACTGATGAAATGGAAAGCGCTCAGGAAGCATAGCCTGCACGAGAAAACAGCAGCCTCGGTTTTATTGAAGCTGTTCATCAGTAGTTATGAATGATGCCATACCACTGACGCCCCCTAGCGCATGAGCGGCACTCTGTTATCAAATGTAAACAACATACATGTACACTCCATGATCACTGAGGACCAGACAAAATATGACTTCACAATGATGTAGTACGCGGCGACATTTTACAGCCGCCACACAGGCACTAAACACCAGCTGTAGTAAGTAATATTCAACTGATGAAATGGAAAGCCCTTAGGAAGCATAGCCTGCACGAGAAAACAGCAGCCTCGGTTTTATTGAAGCTGTTCATCAGTAGTAATGATCGACGCCATACCACTGACGCCCCCTAGCGCTCAAATAATAGATCATCGCTGGTGGCCATAATTCAATTCAGAAGGCATTAATCCCCATTTATAAAATTTTAGAATCTCTGTTGTTTCTCAACAATGTTCATGCAACAAAGTATACTTATTGATCTACCTTCCTAAAGTATACCATGTTACACCAACACGGTTTACCTTTGTTTAAAAGATGACACATTGGTTGCCGATAGGAATAAACATATGGAATATGTAATATAAGTACCTTATCGTCCAATGCAATATAAAAAGGAAGAAATCGAAACACTATTGTTTTATATCAAAATACGATTTGAAACAGAATACCAAAAAAGTACAAAGCACAAAATAATTGGTGCATGATATATACTAAGACAGTAAAGTACATATAACATTTAACACACGCTAGCTGGCGTGTTTCGTTCACCGTCTTCACTGTTATGTTGATTATTAATGCTATTTATTCTAGACTCGCCGACAGGTTGTACCAGATACACTGTAAATACAATAAAGTGAATTGTCTATACGCACAACCAAATACATTTTCTACACCTAAAACAAGTCTGTTGCATAAAAATGTTAGGTGTTTTTATTGCTGAAGATACGAAAACGTATAGTTCATGTAACTTTGTTGGTGCATAAACATTATTCATTGTTTCGTGGAAATTGTGAGATTAAGCACCATTTGATTGATAAAAACAGAACCTCTACATCAATGTGTGCTCCATTTGTCATGAAAATGTCACATGGACATGTTTGGATTCTAATTTGAACGAATATGTTTCCAATGCAATAAAACAGATTGCCGTACAGTTTACACGTTTGCGTCACATCCATGTCTAGCAAACATGCTTACAACTGACGGTTTACTGCTGTCTTTGCACCCATTTTGACGGGCTTTTTTATATTTACATTGGCATTATTGCACTTTTTGAAGGATAGTTCATCAATTAACAATTCCGTCTCTTGCATGATGTGTGCACACTTCAAGCCGCTGAAGATTTGTGTTAAGTCCTAGTAAGATAGATTCAGTTGAACATTTTTCCGGATGCTTTATCTTATTTTCATCTAAGGTTGTTTCTGTGTTTAGACAATAAAGAAATTTGGAAGGGCATTATTTTACAAGCATATCTTATAGTATAGCCGTTCAGCTGATTAAAGGTGAAAATAAATTATGCAAAAAAAGATATTGTTTTTTAAAGTTTACTTTTTTATATTTGTATGACGCATTCTCAAATACATTTTTTTCAATCTCTATATTTGTAGAAGTTATTCGTATATTTTGCCTTGATCATTTTGATACCAATAGTAGTTTCTTATAACGTGTGGATCCTGGCAAATATTAAGCAAGAAGCAAGTTATAATTCCAGAATCCTAGAACTACTGCTTTTGCTAATGATTTATTGGAAAAATAAATGAAACAATTATATTGCATGTTACGCCTTCGTGAAGTCGGCGTTGTAGCGCATTCAGTTTGGTTACGTCATTTCATGCAACGGTTTATCAAGACCCACGTCTGTAAAGAGTGAGGCATGTGATTTTTATGGACTTCATTGCAGGTTCATTGCATTTACCATGGTACACATGCATTATAACTCTGCTAGTCTAGTTATTGAAACAGTTATTTTTCGTACAAAATAATGTGCATTATTATTTAAAAGCAAAATTATTAAGAATGACAAACGAGTTAAAACAGATATCACATGAGTAACGAGATGCATTACCTGTATAACGATTGATTTGGAATGGAGTTGTACAAATACAAGTTGTTGTTTGCCATCGAGACATAGTCAGGCTTTATGGGACCATGACATAATGGCATGCAAACAAAAACAGATGGCCTATCAAGACATACATTGAACATGAAATCACTAGATCTATATAGGTGCATTAAAAACATTGAGCATAACTGTTTAGGAGATTTTAAACACTTTTTACATTAATATAGGGCATGTATTCAACAAATGCTAACTTACATCCCTATTATTGCCAATGATGCTCAATGCAATGTGTTTATATTATTATAAAAGAAACTCGATTTTGCTAATAAACCATATCCGTTGATTTTGTCTTGACACTTCTGGAACCATTGTTGGCATTGATTTATTGACAACCGAGGAAAACAATTGTTATGTTAGATATGAGATTTGCACAAAGTATTCTGATCTGATGTTTATTATGAATGACATATTCCAATCAAAAGTGACAGACAAATTTACAGGAACTAATTGCAGTTGTTGTCAACTATATGAATATTGCATCGTTAAGGTCATTCCAAGACAGGACTGGTGATGATGATGGAATAAAAATGAAAAGACGTTTAACTAAACCAGAAGTTGTTGTAGACTAAGTAGATAGAGCCAAGTTTCAGGGCACTATAACAAAATGGCCCACACAAAAACAAAACATAAACTAATGTTGATACAATGATTAATGTCTGGAGAAAACCACGAAATAAACACAGTGTGTAAATCAAAATGGACATCGTTACATACCTTATCCTTATGCAAATCATTCACTGAAGAGTCAGCTTAGATTGTTCCTTCTGATAAAAAAACTGCCCAAACAGTTGACAGAAATTCTTCCCTGTAGAAAATTAGCGGTTATGAAACATGCTTTAACTGAAAAGTATAAATTTTGTCTATGTCAAAAATACAAATCTAGAACATATCAAGCAAATGAAATCCTATATTTTCTCTATGCCATTGTTATTGTTCTCCAACACTGACAAAATAGCCCAAAAATGTGATTTAAGACGATACAAATGGTAAATGAATGGTGGATATTTTAAATTGAAATGTTCAAAGAAATAAAAATGCTGTTGACTTAGTAGACATAGTTTTGTTTTAGGGCGCCATGACAAAATGGCTCACAAAACAGTATGCGCAAAAATTCGATTAAGTATTATTGTATGATTAGTTATTGGCATGTGTGGACTCGGTAGTGGTGACACTTAGATCAGCTAAATCTTTCTGCAAAAGTGCGCGTACTGATCAATCACTTACGATGTGACCTGGACATTCTACGGCATGACATGCATATTTAAAATAACTTTAACATACCTGGGCGTAGAAGTATTGCCTTTTTGTGTTCTAGACTTGTCACAAAATCTTCTGTCTTAATGCTTTACGATACAATTTCAAAGAGCCTTACTTTAATAAGGAACACTGTGCTTGGCGCCGAGATGCGGGCAATACGAAATGGCTCGCATATTCAAAGTTGTATTCTGGACACATCAAAAGCTGGCATCTATATTTTGGATGAATTTGTTACAGCAAAAATGCAATTCTTATTGCTGATTTGAAGACTTTTGGAAACGAAAGCAAACCATCATAGTTTGCTCACAACGCACACCAAGAGCAAATTGATATGATCGATCACAGAATGGTTGGAGCAGGCGTCTACCAATCTAGTAACAAAAATTTTTTTGGTGGTGTTGTCATAAATTAAATGATTTCTACGGTCATTCGCCTCTGCTTTGATTCCAGTAAAGCAGGTGTCAGTTACTTACAAGATTATATGCACACGGTACTAATCATGCTTAGGTTAGCAAAACTTCCCTGGAAACAGTGTGAGTACTTATGCACTTTTTGCTACTTAATATAGACATATTTTGTTTGTTTAAGAATACATATTTCGTACGTTTTTCCACCTTGTAAAGTAGTGAGTATTGACTTTTGGCCGTAATAAGTTCAAGTTGATTTTTCAAATCACTTTAACAGACCTAGCTATATTACCCATGAAAACGTTTAATGGTTGAATTTATATCTGGGATGACGTTATTTAGCATAAATACATTCTTATTGCTAATTTGTATTACACATATGGATGATCTAACCACATCTCCTCTGGCCAAAAGTTTAGGATTTCTCCCTGAAAACACTTCCTTAAAACTTTTAGGAGTACTTTATTAAAGACTCATGCAATTTGATATATGCGTCATATTTTAATAATTGTAAAATAGTTTCATCTCGAGGGAACACATTGAACGTATTTCTCCAATATCTGTTTCACATTGATAAGGTTGTACATTAATGTTTTATAGAACAAAATGCCGCAATGCTTCCATTTCTTTGTCACAAAGATTTAACTTTAAATATCTCAACGCCATGAATTGCGGCTGTTTATCAAGTTTGCGTTAATTTATTATTACGAACAACCACATGAACAGTTTAATAATCAAATAACACCTCTACAGTTTGTCTATTGTCTAATGACAATGTATTAATTATGTAAATAAAACCAAATTCTTAATTTAAAATTGTCATGGTTATGTTTAAGACAAGTTCGAATAAAATCTTTTGTGTTCAAATTGTTTAGAACACAGAAGGAAATCGTGTCGTCATCGTGTAAAATATTTGATATCATATGTTTGCCTTTTCTTTCCACTTAGTGTCCAAACGAAAATGTCTTTGATAAACACAAATAAACTGTTCTAAATTATAGCAGGCATTGAAATTATTTTTTCTTTTCTCTTTTACGCGTTCTGCTTTAAAGACATGTTAAAATATCCAGACCGGACTAGCTGGATATTTTATAAGAAATTATAAACAGTGGCTTGCCAATACAATGTTTTATATAAAATATACTCAACGACCAGTTGACAACTTACGAATCTGGTAAAGAATGGCAATAAATCCGTTTCTGTAACGGCGCCTAAGTATGCCAACATACATAGTCTCTGGATAAGACTAGATATTGACCACGTGTCAGTAAGGCCAACTTCAATACATTTTATCATAAACGGAGGCAAACAATAAATATTGCCGTCCAGACATAAGCCATTTCGACGGGAAGATGAAAACTCCTATACAATATAATCAGAAACGGCCCACCAATATAAGTTGCATAATTTCATTCCTTATGTCCAATCAATCTTTATTTTTAGGTGAACCAATCTCACTGAAAGGAATACGACGTGATTCCATAGCATTTCATACCGTGTCCCGCGTATTATGTCCAACAGAACAGATTTGTTTTGTTTTATTTTAAATATTGACCGATTCTAATTAAAGTCTTAATTTACAGTTACTGTAAATCGTGAAGATAGATTGTTGGTGTTCAAATAATTTCTTAATCTGTGTTTCCTTACTTTTAATATTCGACATCATCAGAACTAAGTCTTAGAATTAGCTTTTGCAAAGCTGAACACAATACTGCCTTGCGTGAATGTCCTAAAAGGATAGCATACACTCTGTAAACGGACTCCCCGAGGTATTGACTGTGGCCTCAAGTAAATAAGGTGTCACAATCAGATACGATTGTCTTACTTAACAACTGTTCATGGCATAGTAACCAAATAAAAAGTGTATTGATATGTCTTCCGTCGCAGAGCAATGCAAAATTCTGCAAGACTTCAATATCCTACCTTCTTTTCTGTACTTGTCGTCTGTTGGTGTGATGTTTATCACAATCTTTCGTATTTACTAGGTCACTTTGTCACCTGACAATCATAACCCTAATCCATTAAATTTAAATTGACCATGTACTGTCATAAATGATCAAGATTGACAGTTGGGGACCTGTTAATTCGAGTAAAACATTTTTTCGTTGTCTTCAGTTAATTGTTAAAACGCTTATCATTTGCAAATGTCAGCTACGGACCAAAAGATTTGTGTGGACTACTTCAAGCCGGGACCCGGAACTCACCCGGTATTAGATCACATCGCGACACCTGGTATTTGTGTTTGTTGATATCTATTAGCTGAATGTACCAAATGTTTTAGCTATGTTTAAAAACAGTTAAGTTACGTTAAAGATGAGTTAATTTAGTATTTAGTATTGCGAGGAACTCTAAAGCGGTCCTTATAGAAACGGCTTTAGCTTCCTTATCCTTGACCAACATAGATAGTCTACCATTTCAGAATCTCTGTCTGTGTAGACCCTAATACTTTAGCAAATACCTTCTTTTGTTGAAAAACATACACAGCGAATTGATTAGAGTGTTACATTGCTGCATTGTGTAAAGAGGTGATGTTCTGTCTGAAAAAATATATCACTTATTCAGTTATTGGCAAATATCACAATGACATTATTAACGGTGCATATTGTATTATTTAATTAGGTACTAATATATTGTACTATAATATATATATATAACACATGTGTCACACTACTGCACAAAATGTGGGACATGTGTTCAATTCGCTTGGGTATCTTTGTATTTGAATTTCAACCTAAAACCACAACCGTGTTATATTTCGCTGCCACTTTTTGTATGTCCAGTTCACATAATATTGTCTCTGTATACTCCATATATATGTCGTTGAACACCTATGGGCTTTAAATTATTATTTTAAAATCAATGTATGTTGTAATGTTTTGGGGCGAACGTATTTGTCACTTTAAAGAATCAAATCCAAGTCTGTGTCATCTACCTTCAAAGTTTTTTCAATTTTCAAAACGGTCTCTTCTTCAAGCAAAAACAACAACGTGCGTATCCGTTATTCAATCCTGTGGTAAACCCCGAGGGAAATTTAAACGTGTTCAATTCCCGTATCACATTTCATCGTTTGCTGGTTAACAAATTGAAAATATTTCTTCGCAGACATTGATTGTCTTATTATCAGCTGGTGTATATTTAGCAATGTTATGATAAGCAGAAATCGAGAAGTCGTATTCTTGTCATGAACTCAGTAGCATAATTTTGGAAACCATTAGAAAGATTTGTTTCCCTAAAACCACATATAACCAAAACAACATGAAACCATAGTTTGTTTAACTTCAAATATCAATCCTATTTATTCATTAAATAAATCTACAGTCTCATTTGCACTGATAGCATGAATACACGCATACCGTTTATTACAAAACTTTTTGATTTTTTTTAATCTAGTAAAGGGCATTACTGTATCTATTTCATCGATCAACTTCCAGTGATCGACAGATGATTGGTTGGAATGAATGTCTGCAAAATTATAAATAAAACAATAACCTGTGTGACGATTTGGTCATGTCAGCATTTCTACGACCATTCTTATTTTACCCTCATTCAAGCATTTGTTAGTTACTGATACGATTATGTGCATTCGGTTTTAGGTATGCTAGATTAGGCTTAACCTCCATAGAAATGTGTGAGTGCTTGTGCACCGCTTGTGACTTGCTCTTGGCATGTAAGCGCATGGAATGCATATTTGAACTCGTTCAACTGACACAGAGACACTATTCATTGCTAATGAAAACATATACCAGACACAATCATAAACACTGCCAGTCTTTACGTTTTGCTATTGAATTGTTCCAATGTTATGCATGCATAATATTAATAATCAAAGCCAAAACTTTGAACCGGCCACAATTTTTCCACAAGGTCTTTTTGCCAGCATTTAATCATGTACGAATAATATAAATGACAATTCCTCTTACTAAATCTAGTAGGAGTCACTACGTTATCATGGCTTAAATGTGTAATGCAACTTAGTTTTCATCGCAAGATATACGCAGTGCAGCTTTTATAATAACACATGTATCAGATACAAAGTGTGTTGGTGCCCAATTCAGGTTAGACGCCTTCAGGCGTCTCGCCATATCTCCTGTCTGGACTGTATTTTCCATATTGGGCAGCAAAGCACCGTATCAAAACGACCACCTTTTTTGGGGTAAAATAATTATGTTAAATAAGGTAGTAAACTTATAAAACAAAGATTAAATTATAGTTAAACATTGAACATGTACATTCTTTTGTCTAGTTTAGTGAACAAGCAGTTTCTTACACTGAACAACTTTAATGTGTCTTTTCTAATTTGCAGTATACCTTTCGTTTTGAAGAATTACTAACAGAAACATGTATTAACTAATTTTAACTGTAGAATCAAAAGAAAGACTGGAGATTTCAACACCACGATACAGTGTCATTGATGATTGTGCAGCACAGAAATTCAGCAGCGGACCTTCTGTACATTGTGTTACATTTTCGACAAGTTTAAAAAATGTTGTTGTTTTTCTTTCACGTATTGATATTTTTCAACAGATTTCATAAAATTACTCTCAGATTGTTGTGAAACTTGTGTCTCGAATTTTTAATATGAACCTATATGTCTGTAAAACCCATGTACAGGGATAACACATATCTATCTTAATGAGCGAAAATAATGCCTACGCAGTAAATACGGTGGTCTTAGACATATTTAGTCAACTTTCTGACAAATCTCTACAATTGTAACGATTTAGGTGTTTTAATCCTTACCAACCCGCAACGGCTCCGGAGTAATCAAATATTCATTGCATCGTTATCTTCCTTAGTCTCGCGATAATACTTGATATTAACCAATGGGTAAGGTGAAATTCAACACATTTTATCAAACAATAAATTGCTGACCAGGCGTAATCCATTTCGATGGTAGGCTGGGATTACCAATACAATATCATTTGAAATGGCCAACCAATATAAGTTGCATAATTTGATCCCATATGTCTAATCACTCTTTATTTTTAAGAGAAGCAATTTAGCTGAAAGAAAAATACGAAGTAAATCTTTTGCATTTTATTCAAATAATTATATATAAAACATATTTGTATAAGTAAAATCTTTAATCATTACAATTTGAAAATATATAATAGTTATAATCTAAGTATTACTGAAAATGGAAAATTAAACAGAAACACTTACGAGAATTTCAAAAAGAACTTGACCAGCGGTCTGTATAATCATTATGGAATAAAGTTACTTCACCAGAAACTATAATATCGAATTATATATTAAGGGACGATATATATATTTCACTTAAGCATTGCCTGATGGACTGGGGTTTTTTTTTGGCTGAAGCCCCACCGGGGGCAGCTAACTTTCTTCGTGATGATTGATACTAGATATTGTATCATTTAAACTGATGAAAGGGAAAGCCATCAGGAAGCATAGCCTTACGAGAAAACAGCAGCCTCGGTTTTATTGAATCTGTTCATCAGTAGTAATGAATGATGCCACACCACTGACGCCTCCTAGAGCATGAGCGGAACTCCATTTTCAAATGTAAACAACATACATGTACA
>Ga0224511_10001193_pt1 | contig 15098 bp, 6 predicted proteins | sample SF_May12_sed_USG_2_FD_169988 | JGI IMG/M metagenome (GOLD analysis project Ga0224511, IMG submission 169988) | Sediment microbial communities from San Francisco Bay, California, United States - SF_May12_sed_USGS_8_1 | ecosystem: Environmental > Aquatic > Marine > Sediment | place: USA...
TTACATAAAACAGTGACAGCTAAACAGTATCACATTCAGATTGCAGGTTTTTATTGAACAAATCATTGTGTATAATTATAATTGATATGACATAAGGTGTTTATCAAAATCTTTTAAATAACAATCTAAACATACCTAATTTGTTATAAGTTCACAGTAAAAAATATATTTAATTGTAATAAGTGTAACTAAACATTGTACATGGTAACGTATATAAACATGAAACAAACAACATGTGGTTTTCATACTTCATTTTTTTCTTCGAATGTGTGTTTGTCTAATTTATTGTAGTTACTCAAAATTAATCAGTTTTGGTTCGATTTTCGTTGTTAAACTAGAGGAAATATTTATTGTTAATAACGTGTAGCCATAGCACCAATCACTATGTACTACTATTTTGTTGAGTTTATTATTTTTACATAATTTATCAGATTCTGTTTTGTCTCAATATAATATAGTTGCGCATGTTAAAATAACTTAAATTTAAAAATAAAGATGAAACTTTTTATAACTTAAGTTGCCTTTTAATGTCATTGGATGAAGTTATAAACGAAACGTTGTTGAGTATGCATTTTACCATGAAAACTTAAAAAGGGTTGACTTTTTGTTCATTTTCTAAACATTGAACATAACTAAAACGGAAATGTTCAAAGGTCTAGGTATAGCTAATAGTAGGCAAGGCCAATAAAGGCCGTGAGCAGTATTCAAGAAAACACGTTTGAACTAAAATACACATCCAAAAAGGATAAAATCTGTGTAAAAAGGATGTTCTTGTTCTGTATTAGTGGTATGTCTGATAAATTATAAGAACTGAATTTTTAATCAATTTGTCAACAAGTTAACAATTCACGAATAGTTTCCTTTAATATATTATCGGCAATGTTTACGTAAAGAAACATGGTAACAAAGTATTTGTGATTATTACAATTTCCTGCTCTTAGATTCAGGTCAGTGTTTTTGGTGTATTTACTTACTTTTTCCTAAATGGCAATCTAGTGATACAAAAATAAAATCAAACGTTATACAATTAGTTATTTTTTTAATAATAATAATATTAACTTAAAGGATAAACACGCTTGTATTGGATATTGTACCAGGAACCAATAATGCTAAATCTCAATTTATGTATGGGTTTTATTTGCCTGTTTATCTGTAATGTTTGTAACACATCACCACACGCTTTTATCCTTGATATAAACAGTGATCTATCATAACAAATGGTACATGTATACGCCTATTGATATCTGTTTACAATACTTACCTCTGAGTAAAAAAAACACATCAGACCAAGAGGTAAAATGACACCACAACAAAGGTCATTTAAAAATGAAAGAAAAAGCATCAAAACGAGGACGACTATAATAGCACTTGAAGGCGAGGTCCTACACACTGATCTGTCTGTAAAACATAACGCCAATATTTAGGTAGGTTTTATTGAAACATCAATAAGTAAATTTTATCTCGTTTTATTTTGCGTGCATTAAAATATTTATTAAGATGTCTGACAAGACTTCTAATGCTTGGATTTATTGAATATATAAACGTGTGTTTAGTTTAATGGAATGACAATTTTTCTTATAAATGTTAATGAGCTGAAGTTGCCAACCACAAAGACTGAACAATTTTGTAGAACAGCATGTGTTAGCGTTTGAGATGAAACAGACAGCAACAAGGGCATTCAAATGATGACCAAAATAATTGTTAAAATTTTTAAAGTCGATAATTCGCATAGTTCAACGACAAAGGTAGAAATATAACAAAGGACATATACAAATGTACCAAACTCAGTAATAATAAATGTATAACAACATATATGCCCCCTCCTTCTTTCGAAAAGGGTTTTTGATATAAGAGTGACTAATAAGTCCAGGGAGCCTGTTATTAAAAGTTCATATGATAAAAGTGCAATGATAGACAGAATGTGACTTCGTGCATAGGTATGGGTAAGTGCCTTCAGGCATTTTAATCAATAGTTTTTTCAAGGTGTTCAGTAGAAAATGTTCACATAATTGATCACAAAAGTGACCCATGTAACCTTGACCTTTGACCAGTGAACTTCTGGATTGGTGTTCTCACCAAGACCAATCAGCATGAAACATATATAAGCTCTGTGATAACAGTTTTTAATATAATGAGCAAAAACCATGTTAACATATTTACAAAAGTGACCTTGACCTTTGACCGAGGTCAACTAAAATCAAAAGGGTTTAAGCCCTTACCTAAACCAATTAGCTTGTGAAGTATGAACGCTATGTGTAAAACATTTCTCAAGATAATGAGGGGAAACGAATTTTTAACACAAGTGATCCTTCTGACTCTAACCTTTAATTTTATTATTTCAATGTCAAAATTGGTCATGTCTACATCAACACCAATCACTTAGCATGTAAAATTTGAAAGCTCTGTGATAAATAGTTCTCAATATAATAAGCAGAAACCAAGTTTACATTTTTCAATGGACCCTTGCGACCTTGACATCTAACCTAGTAAATCTAAAAGGTCTTATGCTCACCAAGAACAATCAGCATGTGAAATTTGAAAGAAAAAGTTTTCAAGATAATGAGCGGAAATCATTTGGTTTACCGACAGACGGACGGATAGACCGACCGACCGACCGACCATCTGACCGACCGACATTAGCAAAACAATATAACACTTCTTCATAATATCAATGTATATTTAATGTGTATATAGCAAATAATATGTACTAGGGCACCGCCGATTATAGACCGAACGCGTTGTACCGTTAGGCCGGAATAGCGTGTGTTGCCCATCCTGCGACCCATACCATTAAGGGTTAGGTCGGTAGGTAAAAACAATATTTTATTTTGTAAAATATTTGATCAGTATATTTTACTGTAAACTGTTTATTTAGTTTCATACGTGGGCATAAACATTTCAAATGCAACAACTGTAAGTGAACCAGTCAGCGCGTTAATTATTTTTCGACTATAGCCGTTCGGGCTATACAAACAGAAATTTCTATAGCCCGACTGAAATTTAAATAGCCTATTTTTTGTTGTGGTTATAATTCATATAATTCATATTACAATGTGTTGACTTGCACTAATTGTAATTGTGGTTGTGCTTTTTACGAGCACATAACTCCGTAATCAGTATTTATGTTAATTTGTTTCTTTGTTTAGAATTTTACTCCAAAATTTAAATCGATCGGTCGAGTTATTTTGTATATAATTCTAATCGACCGACCGACCGTTTACTCGACACCGGCTTCGAGCTAATAAACTAATTGACAATTCCGCAACTGACAATCATAATCATTTATAACAGTATATGGTCAATTTTAATCCAATAGATTAGGATTATATTGTCAGGTGACAATATGACCTACAAAATACAGAAGCAAGCAAACTGCCTGTTTGTGATTAACCTTATCACAAGACCAAAGAAAATCTACCGCATAGGGAGGAGCTTTAACATTTGTGGAACTATGCATTAGCATACTGATGTGAACATCCTCGCAGACGATAGACATAGTTAACCCTTTAATGCAGCTTTCCCTTTCATCAGTTTATTATAACATATGTAGAATAACTAATGAAACAATTTTGCCTTATGCTATGATAGCTATACTATTCTACAGCAGTTAGTTGTAAAAACACAATGAATAAAATAATACACTTGTAACTAACGCATCGCAATGTAAAGCGTTTCTATAAAGCACGCGCACGTGGTATTACCAAAGCAACAGGAGCATACTGCACGCATTTCAAAACATTTATTCTTCTTTGATATTAAAGTGAACTGTACCTTAATTTACCCTATTTGTAAAGGATCTAGGAAACGCAAATACCTTTTTTTTCAATTTTTAAATGTTAAAAAGAACGCATTCGAATTTTGAAAACATACTGAGATAAAGCATAACATAAATGTAACGATTCTTAACTGAAAATAGTGCAGCTAAAATTTATAAAGTTGTAAATTAAAATCTAGTGTTAAAATTGTATTCGTAAAAGTTATGGCGTTATGGTTCCCTATGGAAAATAATCCGACAAAAGGACGGTTTCCACGTCACACGTCCATGTTTAGTTTGAGTACGGGTTACTGGTACCTATGTACAAGTGTGGGGATGCATGCTTTACGTTTGTAATTCTTAGTAAAATGGTATTTTTGCATTTCAAATAAAAAGTCTGAATTGTTATTTACAACTTGCACAGCTATGCCAGGTCGTTTTTTCCAATAAACCGACTATGCCAGTACAATTGACTGTCATATCACTGAGCATTAACATTAGACAGTACTTCCTGATTTTTCTGACTGTAATTATTTTAGGTTGAAAATTACTTTTTTCGCACTGTATATAAGGAATACAAGCAAGAATATGATATGAAATCCTTAAAAAAACGCTGGCAATAGAGTGTAAATTGTTTAATCTTGTTTCATAACTAAAATAAAAACAAAATGTAAAAAGCGGTCTGGTTATTACTTTCAGTATGTAAACTGCTTAAAAATTACTAGGTTTGTAATGCTTCTGTATTGCTGCAATTGTGTGTTTTAATTAGGAACTGTAAACCATGATGATTTTTGTTTGACGATTTATAAGACAATTTGTTTATATGATTGAAAAAAATGTTATATTCTTATTTGCAGTACATTAACACTTTGTGTGTGGCTAAAACTATTCATATAGAAATTAACATTATTATTTTGTTGTATTTAATCACTTTTGATAAAAGAATATATGCAATTCTACCGTGTACCCATTACCAAGGACATTTGCGTTTTTTTCTACAATTTCTTTTGTACAAATTTCGATGCAATAAAAGTTAAACAAAATCAAGATCAGTGCTTTTACTTTCGATTTCAACTAAATGTTATGTCTGTATTGAATTCGCGGTTAATCACACTGCCCCAAACACGATGACCATTTTTCAAAGTTTTTGCCGAAATTGAGACCAATAGCCGATATATCAATGAAAACACTAAAATGGGCCATATTCCATTTGTTAAAACTGCTTCCAGTTAAGTGAAGAGGCTTATACACAGATTATCAAAACAAATTCTAGTGTCAATGTTTATTTCCCTTGGCTTAGACAAAGGAGTGCTTCAGACGGGATCATCTGGTCTTTGGCCTTGGCCCACATTTGGAAGGTAATGAAATATGCCACACAACTGACGCCCACTAGCTCACGAGCGGAACTGTAAATGTAAAAAAACATACAATCCATGATCCAAAGCGTAATTATGTAATACAATAATTTACATGTTTATATTGTAAATTGTTACAAATGAATTTGTTGAAAGACGACTAGATTTTATAGTAGAGAAAAACAAACGTTATGATAATACAGTGCGAGACAACTCTAAGAATCTTAAAACAACAAACGCTGTCCTTTTTACATTCATTTTCTGTTTCGCCTGACTAGGCGACATATAGGGATTGCTTTGGTCGTCGGCGGCGTCGGCATCTTCGTCGGCGGCGCCGTTCGGATTTTCTTGTCCGGAGGGTAACTTTGTCACCATGTGTCCAAATAAATTGGTATGCATTTTTCTGGTGATAACGCGAAGTGCAGTGCACAAGAACCATAACCCTAGTTCTGTCTGTGAATTATTCCCCTTTGATTGATTTTATAGACCATTTCTTGTCCGGAGCGTAACTTTAGCACAATAGATTCAAATGACTTCAAACGTGGTATGCATGATTCTAGCAATGACTTAAAGTGCATTGCACTAGAACGATAACATAACCTTGTTCCGTTTATGAATTATTCGCCTTCGATTGAATTTTATAAAGCATTCATTGTCCGGAGTGTAACTTTGTCAGGGTCCAGATGGCTCCAAAGTTGGTATGCATGGTTCTGGCAATAACGCGAAGTGCAGTGCACAAGAACCATAACTCTGACAAGTTCCGTTTTTGAATTATTACCCTTTGATTGATTTTTATACAGCATTTCTTGTCCGGATCGTAACTTTGTCACCATAGATTTAAATGACTCCAAACGTGGTATGCATGTTTCTGGCAATGACTCAAAGTGCAGTGCACAAGAACAGTAACTATACTTTGTTCCCTTTTTGAATTACTAGTATTCCCCTTTTACTGACTTTTATAGATCATTCCTTGTCTGTAGTGCAACTATGTCACCATGGGTTCATTTTTGTGCAGAACAAAATGTTGTCATTGTAAGTTCAAAGAGTAGACAGCATTCTTGGCGCCTTGTATGGAGCAAATTATTGCCATTTTATTAGTCTAAGATTGAACTGCTCGAAATCTGGATTGCATGTGTTTGGATTGATTTGCAATGCACTGCACAAGGTGAAGTGCGCTTTCATTATTCCCCTTCGAACCAGTAGTGCTTTTTCATTATATTGCTAGACATTTTACAAGAAATATGAGCAATTAAGCCTGTGAATTTGATAGAAACAATGTCTTTTTTATTTGTTTTAAATAAACTATCCTAGTTTTATTCCAGGTACAATAGCAGTTTCAGGCATGAGGTCTGAACATTCAGAGATAAGTCAGTACAGTGACTAGAGCAGAAGTACATGTACGTTTCTCAAAGCTTGATTTGTATAGCTCTGTCACATAACGACATGCTGCCAATTTGTACCTGTCAAACCAACACGTAGATTGCAGTGCACAATAGAACAAGACAAATAAAAAACAACAACAACAAAACACAACAACCCAAGCGTGTCACAGACGGACTTTCTCATATCGTGTGAACGTCGTAGCTGATATAAGAGTCATTGGGTGTCAGCAGTGTAAAATTTTCAGCGACGTACACAGAGGCGAAGAAAATAGACGATTCCTCCACAAGGGATACTTTGTCACAGTTACTTGTAATTGTGATTCCAGCTTCAGGTGTGGCGGGTAACGATAAGGACATTGTTGTCGAGTATCCAAATGGGCCAAACTGCCCTATAATTTCCACATGTGTCACGTATAGTGTCAACGGTGGGGACTATCAAGGAAATAGGGACTTCCAGGGGGAAAACAGCTTCCCTATAGTCGGCAATAGTGATTTAAGGCAGTATTGTGGTCGGTGCGATTTAGGTTATAGATGTGAAGGTCGGACAAAATGCTAGAATGTCCTGCTGGTCGTAGATGCGTTATCAATCGCTGTCGTATATGTTACATCAACAGCGAGCGTCACGAAGGCGGTACCAGCTTCCGTTTACGTTTAACAATATGGCGATGATCTATACATGCGGGTGCGACGGCACGTAGGCATGTCAGGACGTGTCACAGACTATTCGCGTGTTTTTTTAATTTATTGTTTTTCATGCTTTGTGTGTTACGTATTTTATGTGATTTTGTTTTTATGATATGTTCTTTACAATGATCATTAGTTTAAGTGTGTGTCGGGTTATTCATTATTTAGAAAGACGATGGAAACTTTATTTATATTTTTTTTGGTTATTTTTTATATTTTTTTTAAATAATGAATAAAGTTAATGTCACATAACGACATGCTGCCGATTTGTCACCTGTCAGTTTTATCACTGTACACTGCAATCTACGTGTTGGTTTGACAGGTATAAATTGGTTGTATGTCTGGGACATAAATCTGGCGATATATAAAAAAGTCTAGATAGACTAGGGGGCATCTCTAGGAGAGAGGAGGAGGAGATGGGGCAAGATCTCTAGGAGAGAGGGTCTTGGGTAGACACCGACACACGCTTAACTATATAATTACTATAGTAGCAAATAAAATCATATACATCATAAAGGTGCTTAATATGTTATAGCTCGCATTTGGTAGTTAAGAACATAGCATAGGGGCGCAGCTGTAATGACAGTTATTTACATTTTTAGATTAAAACAAAATATATTTATTTATTTTTTGGGAAATAGAAAACATAGTAAATTTTAAATAGCAGTAGTGTTCACAGGTGATTTTACTTTATTAGTAATAGTTCCTTTGACATATTTGTTTTTGCTTTAAAATGAAACTGTCACAGAAGGATGTGACATCAGACACCCAACTGTCATCTCAAACCCAAGCACTTAAGGACACATCTTCTTGTGAAGGCATTCAGTCCAGTGTCTCATCAGGAATATATTGGATACTATATTGTGGCTGAGTAAGAGCTTCAGACAAGCTTACCGGATCCGTGTGTCGCTAAGCTTGTGATACCAGAGGACCAGTTTTCAATTAAGGTAAGACCTTTGTAATGGACTATGAATGATACACATTTGTATTTGTATAAAAAAACAAGATTTTTTCATTAAAATTTGATATATATTATGCTTTTACTTTTCAACCGTAGAACAATCTTTTTAAAATGCAAGTAACCTATATTTGCTTAAATTAAATTAAAGGGAAGTCACTGTAATTTTACACCTTATTATCTCCCTTAAATATGAATCAAATGAATTTTTTTCATCATGTTTTTAAAATAAAATAAAACAAAATCTAAGAAAAGTTGTGCGGTGGATCGTCTAAAAATGGCATATTATATTTAAATAAAAAAAGGTTTATAAAATCTCTTCCTAGCTGCAAATATGTGAATCCATTACAAAGGTCTTACCTTAATATCCACCCAATAAACAATCATTTGTTGACTTTTTGCTAATACCCTGACCTGAATGAAATACGTGTATATTACTCCTTGAGGACTCAAGCACACTAACAACAAGTTATACCACAGATCAAACCTCCCCAAGGAGATCATCTGGTATAATCAAAGCGTCACAGGTTTTGGTTCTCAACGAAAACATTGCAGTTGTTACTCAACGAAAACTCATGTAAACAGCATGATCCTCATCCTCAAATTGAATTTGACTTCGTTGAGAAACATATACATTAAAAGTGGTCTTGGTTGAGCACCACATACATTTTAATGTATATGATTCTCAACGAAGTCAAATTCAATTTGAGGATTAGGATCACGCTATTTATATGAGTTTACAGATTTAGAATACCGACAAGATGTTAGGTCATTAAATGAGAAGAAGTATGAAATATTTATACATAACCTTAAAGCAGTCAAAACACAGGATTCTCAGTTCTTCTTGTTCATCATAGGCGGAGCTGGCACAGGCAAGACAAAATTGACCAAAACCCTATACCAAGGTCTCCTACGTCATTACAACACTTTTAACCCAGATCCTGTCCTCACAGCTCCAACACGAAAAGCAGCGTGCCTCATAGGTGGTGCAACCATTCATAGCAAATAACACAACACAAGCCACTACAAAACAGCAGTCCGAATACACTGAGAATGACATTGAAGAAACTGAATGTACTATTGATTGATGAAGTGTCTATGTGTGAAGCAAACCTGTTCAACTTCAGAAATCTTAAACTACAAGAAGTAAAACGTACGTTATGATTAATAATTATAGTATTATATTATATACTATAATTTACAAATGTTTGCTTATATTTTACAAATGTTTGCCTATATTGTTTGCCTATATTTTCCTTATATTTGGTTAGCTGAAGAATCACTGAGTAAAACAATTACAAAACTTACTTACTGATGTTAACTCACTAGGCACCATATAGAAAATTACTTCAAAACTGTAGAAGGTATCAACTTAATATTGTTGAAACATCACCTATAATAGATGCCAAAAATGGTAAGTGCAGCACACAAATCCACAATGCTTTTCAATTTCTGGCTATTGGTTTAAAACATGTGTATCACACTACATAGATAGAGAAATGTGGGGTTTGAATATTTGTCCTTGTCAACCTGCTTTGCTACGAAAAGTTTCATATAAACTAGATCGCAAATCTAAATAGTAATATAATCTAGCAATGCCATTCTTCTGTTCATCAACTGATTTAACTGATTCTGCATCCATACTAAATTTTGGGGGTGGGTGGGGGTGGGTTGTTGGGCGCTTGGGGATAATCATGTATAATTGAGAAAACAAATCAAGTCATATGTAGTGCTTTTTTTAAAACTGCATAAAAGTGTCTTAGTACATGTCATGTACATTGTTAGTCCAATTTGAAAGAGAAAGCTGAATATTGGTGTTAGGGAATGTAGACCTTAATACGTTTAGTGCATAATAGATTTTCCCGGCACAAGACAGTTGTAAGTTGGTGTATACTGGAATCGTGCTGTTGTTCGGCCAACTCTCCGTTGAACTGGCGGGCTGTTCTGCCCCCTGTAATGCGTTTTTTCTGGGAAACTTTAAGTGATCGCTTCTTGAAATATGTGCAGTGAACTCGAAAGTTTCGGGTCATCGACAACTCCGGGTCACCTTTGGAAAAACATATTTGTTTTCCCCGCATGATATGTATGTCGATATTTTATTATTCCGCCGTATTTCCTAATCTTTTAGCTGCTTTCAATTTGATGTTGACTGTCGAAACTTGTTTAACTGAAGTTGTTATTACGAAACGATTGACTGTGCACACCGCTCTCCGGGAAAGTAGAAATACCAGAAGTTTGTTTACATGCCACTTCCTTTTGAAGCTATAATTTCAGCAAAACAAAACTGTCAAATTTACAGCATGCAGTTGGATGCAATAAAGACGGTTTTTTATTTAAGTAAGTCCTGAATTTTATTATACTAACTCAAGGAGGAATTATTTGTTGAAAAAAAACTTTCGTTTTAAAGAGGAAACAGGCTTCGTTCATTTCTTTACTCTCCCAAAAGTGTCGAGTTCACTGTGGGCAGAACTTATTAAGTGGAAGAGCAGGGTACAAGAACCATAAATATGTTTCCAGTTATTTCTGATGTTTTTTTGAATGATTAAAGTTTGTTCGGGGCATATATCCCAAATTATAAGAGATAGCCTCTTAACACAAGCATATACAACTTATCAAAAGCAATTGCAATGCACAAAAGCAAGAACTCCTAGTTATTTCTATATAATCCCCATTACTAATTTGTAAAGATTAATGTTTAGCAGGCAACTCAGCCACTATAAGAGCCAGCTTAATATACTTCATATATTTATAAAGATGTGCAGTGCTTAAGAACCGGGACTCTTCGTGTTTTTCTAAATATTGAGTTATTGACCTTTGTAAAAATAGTAATGGTTGATTGATTGATTGATTTATTTATTGAATGATTTATGGGACGTTCCTCAGAAACTAATACTCTTAAAACTAGTTTGTAGAGCACAAGAATCACAACGTTCCTCTATATATTTCTGGATGTATTGCCATTTGTTATTTTAATTATTTATGTTTGACCAGGGCATTTTTAGAAACTATTCTTGAAGCTTAATATTAAGTACAGCGCACAAGAACCTAATTCTTCTTTCCGTTTGTTTCAAACTATTGTCAATCGTGAATTTTAAAATCTGTTTTTGTCCACGCAGACCTATATAATATGTGAATATCGACTCTTGATTTTTAGGTACAAAGTTGATAGAACTCATTATGGGGAACTGCATCGCATGAGAAGATTGAGAACATACTCTCTGTTCCATATTTTTTAAGTTTTTGCCCCTGAATTATAACACTGACTAATAAACCAAAAGGCTTGATTTGACTGAGATGAAAACATAAAGAGATATATCCGTTTTGGAAACGGTTCAACATGTCTGTCCGATAAAAGTCTGTGCCTTAGTTCATATTACAAACATTATAAAAATATGAAAAATATAAAGAAGAAAAGATACAAATCAATAACGTATCAACGACGACATAGATTTCTAACACAATAAGACCGAACGTACCTTCAGTAGAAATATTCATAGCAGAACAGTGGAGATATGATGTCACTGTTGACATAACTATATTGACTTCGCCGTTGTGGTCGTTATCCTCAAACTGAACCTTTAAAGAGTAACAATACTAAAGATATAAGCGTATGGCAACAAGAAATAAAACAGAGTTTCGAAAGTTTTCGTTTTAAGTATGTTACATGACCAGACCTCAGTGGAGTCCCTTTAAGAAGGAAGCTGTAAAAATCCTAGTATAAAGATGCAGGCATAGCATCTTTAAGATAGAGTTTTAAGAACATTTACATACCATACTGTTACAAATAACTTCAGTGGACAAATCACACCCCACAAAAAAGATGTGAAGTTTCTGTACAATATGCAGAGACAAACATGAGTTGAAGGCGATAGTAGAAATGTGCATTGTGAACTATTATTTTGTGTAAAAGTGCAGTCACACTACAGCGTATGGCATCACCGTATGCTCATACGTTCGCATACGCTCGCAAAATGCTGATATACGTTAGGGGTACGTTAGGCATACGTCGTGTACTTTCCGAATACGCTGACATACGTCGTTGTACGTTGTGTTGTTATACGCAGAGACCAAATTATTTTTTGGACATGTTCAAAATTTATCAGCGTATGTGAGCGTATAGAATATACGTTACTCATACGCTAACCATACGCACGACTTACGCTGGATACGCTAGACATACGCTTAATACGTTAAAGGTACGTTACTCATACGTTATGAATACGCTACGCTTAATACGTTTGTAAAGGCCCGTCATCGAGAGGCGGGGTTAAAAGTTGTGCGTATTAGAAGTTTTTCTGAAATTTTCATACGCTTTCTAAAATTTGCATACGCAATGCATACGCTATAGTTTGAGTGCACATTTACTTATTAAACTTGTTCAGTATAGACTCTTTTATTACTGATAACAAAACAATAAGCTTACAGTTACATTCACAGCATAACAGCGTGCCGTGCTTTCATCCCATTGAACTCGCATAGAATGAACTGTGCAGTTGATATCTACTGCTAATATTCTGCAATTGAAGGTTTGAATAATAGTTTACAATTTGAGTATGGGAATCGGGTTTGTTAGAGTGAAATTATAGAGCCTTATTGGTTTCGCCCCGTGCTAGCCATCATCGAATAATATCACGTCCAGCTTGTTAACCAATAGACTACGCTTTCCCTCAACAACTTGGATATTCAGTTTTTTATAATTCCAACCTAAGCGGGCATCATTTATTCTCTCTGAACAGCCTGGTACCATGAGTACAAATATCAGACGTTTTTACTTTACAAAAAAATACAACAACAAACAAGTGACATTAATCGGGTTTTTAATATAATATAGGTTTTGCGAACGGAATATTTTCGGCCTTTTAACCGCAATGTTGTATGCAAGAAATCCAACTAACTACTGCGATAATTTATCCACTACCAGTTCATTTTTGTACCATATACATATGAACGACTCAAGTACCAAAAGATAAACCTGATTTGACCAAACGCAGAGCTTGTTCTAACATATTGAGTTTAGGCATTTTAAAGATTTCCGCCTACAGCGTTTGTCAATGGCTAAAGCACAATTTAAGGCTTACGATGCATAACTGGCGTCGTCAATTGAAAAATGCAAAGTTGTTATATAATTTAACTAAAATAAAATAAAAATAATATGTCTGATTTTTAATTGAACTTTTTTACCGTGTAGAAACAGTGTTACACAAATGATGTACGTCTTATTAAAATGTAAAGGGAAGTAAGTTCTCATAATTATGTTTACCTCCCCTTAATATGACTAGAGTGTAAACTGTTAAATCTTGTTTCAAACTTCAAGTACTAAATGGTAAAAAACGGCCTGGTGATTTATCTTATGATGTCATATACTTAAATGTTACTAGGTTTGTGATTCTTCTGTATTGCTGCAAATGTGTGTTTCAGTTATGCGTCGTAAGCCTTAACCCCTGACTTAAAAGCAAGCCTAAACAGCTGCGCTAAAAGCACAGTGTCATCGAATGGCAATGGATAAGTTATAAATGACGTTATTATAACTTGCCATAACGTATTCCATCGTCGGTTATCTCACATTACATTACTCCGCTATGCTGCGTTATGTACCGTGAGACAATTGACAAGAAAAATCTCGTAGTCATGAATAATTAATAAGGCAGTTTCATTGGTGCCATAAGGAATCCTCTATGGATAACTAGCGAATGAAATTAAGTTTTATATCTAAGGTTCGGGTTACCATTCAAAATGGCAACCTCCGTGAGTGAGTGTGCTAAAACGAGTGATTTATTCGGCATTGACAAGTTTGAGGAGTTTCAGGTTGATGTTTTAAATAAATTATTAGAATTACTTCTGACACCAGTAAAGTGACATTGGGGAGGAAAGTGTTAGTTCACGCGTGGGACTCGAAACCACGATCCTCGGTACACCGGTCCGCTGCTCTACCAACTGAGCTAGCCGGGCAACTGGTCATGGGAATTGTCCCAGCCGTACTTCACTACACTTTTCAAGACGGTATTAAGTAGTGGGTATATATTAATACTACTTAGTATTGAATATATATTAGCAAGTCTTATTGAAATGTGTCAAGGATAGTCGCGCATGCGCAATGTGAAATAACACATTAAATTGGTCGCCATTTTGTTGACAGTAAGACGACGACTCGGTCAGAACTATAATTTTTTTTAATTATAATATTGTGAATTAAACTGTTGTCATCTATAATGCATATATATGAGGGTATGATATCTTGTTTAAATCACTTTTGGTAGTAATTTTGAGGGCCAGTTTTATAAGTGAACAGATGACTAGATTATTAAACACAGATTATATCTGTAAGGAAGATCACTTTTGTGAGAGTCATTATTTTTTTGCTAATTTCACCTTAATTTAATATTGTTATTATTATAGGTGACCCGTTTGAATTAAATATTAAGTTAAAATACATGCTTTGTATAAACACATGTGTTTTAGACTTGGATATTTTATAATTAAGTTTATAAACAAGAATTAAATGACATAATGAGTCTCGGTTTCTGTTCAATAGATAATATCTTCGAGTCACGGACAAATAGTACCCCGGACAAATAGTACCCCGTCATTTTTTCACATGCGGACAAATAGTACCCCGTCGTTTTGTACAGGCGGACAAATAGTAACCCGTCCTTAAAAAGCTATATATTAACAACAAGATGTTAATTTCAATAAGATTTATTATTACAAACACATTTATTTAATGAATTTAACAACAAACATACATAAAAATATAATAATGTTTACAGAAACAACATAAAATTAGCGGGATAAAAAGGCGGGCATCGTATAAGTCTCTTTTCATCTCGCACTAATTGTGCCGCCGACTAGAAGGTGCTAACGATAGCGCCAAGCACTGGAGGCATTCACTTGTTACCGACGATAATGGCCATATCTAGCCAATAACTGTGAACGAAAGGCCTAATCCTAAATACAGTATGACAAAT
>Ga0224511_10001194_pt1 | contig 15097 bp, 7 predicted proteins | sample SF_May12_sed_USG_2_FD_169988 | JGI IMG/M metagenome (GOLD analysis project Ga0224511, IMG submission 169988) | Sediment microbial communities from San Francisco Bay, California, United States - SF_May12_sed_USGS_8_1 | ecosystem: Environmental > Aquatic > Marine > Sediment | place: USA...
AGATTATTTTTTTATCTGTCGCAATTTTCTTCATACCCCTTGATCTTGCGCGAAAAAGTTGAAATTTGTAGGTCAATTGCAAATAAACATAAAGACCTTCATGCACAAACAAGCCATAAAGCACAAACAAGCCATCATTGGCGGGGGATATCTTTTCACTGAAAATGCTTGTTGTCTTTGTGATATCCGAACAAAGCGCTTTTGTCCTTAGATGGCTTAACCAATGACCTAGGGATCATAAACATTGACCAGACACAAATTTGTTTGTGTCGTTCACATTATTCTGTTCATAAATAATATCAAGGGTGGGTGAATTATATATAACCAACTCGTACTATCTATCAAACCTTTAGCCTACGGTAATTTATCAATGGATGCTTATAGCTGGAACATAAACAAATCCTTCTTAGTTCTACAACAGTAACGATATCAGTAAAGTGTGTCCTAAATCATCTTTACATGTATACTGAAGTTGGTAATGAATAACGATCGCAATAGGATTACCCCTGTCCAGATATTGCGCACATCACTGGATTCTGGACATAGAAAGTAATCGTAAGCTGCAAACTCTGCTCTGTCTTGATAGAATCTTTGAATCGTTTCCAGAGTTTAGATGCCTCTTACTTGAAGCTCATGTAATGTTAATGGTGTATTGACTATTTGATCGATTGATAGTATGACTTTTTAACACAGTTTACCTAACCAGCGTAACTGTGATTACCAGCATCTTCCTCTTTATTCACGACGTGATTTATCTCCGACGGACGACAATACCAGGCAGAGCGCAATGTTAAGCAAAGTAAGGCATCTCCGATAAAATTGTCCGCTCATGGTAGAGTCGACCTATGTCCCGCGGATTCGCCTTCCAGCGCCCTAACCACAAAGCAACTGGGCCGTCCCACGCATTGGTCTCAATAATTATGACGATACTTTCTCTCGTTAGGGTTCGAGTTACTGTCTAACGATCTACCGTATGATTCAACAGAGCAGTCAGTATAAAGAGGAATGTTTGTTTAGTTATGGTAGCCTTATTGGACTATTAAAAAGCACATGCCATGATCCTAAAAGCTTTTTATAATTTTAGTATTTAATATTGCATTAGCATTCGTATTTAATTTATGGTATACTTACTACAAGAAAATTATATACAAAGGGCAAACTTGAGTTCCCTCAGTGCGAAACCAAACCAAAGTGATTCGATTATAGTTTAGAATTACATGCCGCAAACCTAGATATTTTTTAATCAATAGTTCTAAATATTTATTACGTATTTCTTTAATCTTTAATAAATTAATAAATTATAATTCAAGATAAATAATGTATGATTTAACATTGTACAAGGAGTGTTTAAGCTGTGCGCAACAACGGTTTGTGATTGGAAATCAATGTGAATATAACTTCATTATTCAAACTTGATACTGAGTTTACCATGACTTGAGTGTTACAATGGAATAAAATATTTGACTCATACCCGTTTTGTCGTACAACACTTAGGCACAGATAACTTTATTTTTTATTAAAATAACAAGTGTTAAGAAACGCCTATGGGTATTAAACTATGACTATACAATGGCAAAACAAGAATCATCACGTCATTTTAGTGTACCTAACATCAAACACAGTTATCAAAAAACCTTGACTGAGCGTTCGACCTACAATCTTAATCTGTAATCATAATCCAATTGTGTATGTTTTTGATTCAATAAACACGGATGGTGATATCGATGTGTTGGCGGCTAATATATCATGGCTACAGAAGGTGAATTAGTATACAATAAACTGAATGATCACCAATGAAAATGTTTGTACGAGGTAAATATAGTTATATGAAATTTTAAAAGTAAAAAAAAAACATGTTTGAAATGTATGCACACGCGAATGAGTACATAATATGTAAAACGCATTGTGTAAATTGTATATTTCTTCCTAAAGGAAGGAAACTTCATTTTGCAAGTATCACTTTGAAGGCGTGACCAGTTCTTTTCCTTTTGACCGCGTCTGTCATCTTGTGTATGTATTATTTATAGTTTATACTTTATTATTCCTGGGTTTAGTGTGATTTAAGTTCTAACCTCACTTTCAAGTGTCGCTGAAACTGTCAATATGTAGAACAACATACCATTGAGAAGAAAACTTCCCAAGAGGCATAATGTGGAAGTATAAACATTTTTAACAAGTCTGGCAAGAGTATTTGGATATTAAAACGAAGAGATATAACGACAAACACGTATGTAACAAGAAAAAAAAATATTACAAATGCATTTTTACCTACGAGTCAGTGCGTTTGTACCAACGGGTTGTACACCCATCATCTCAAAATAGTTTTCTAAGATTAAACATGCAATTCAATTTACATTCATAAATATGATAGTTTGGAATTTAATGTTATATATGTGCAACAGCTATTCAAAACCATACAATGTAAGCGTGCTTGACCTGTTATAAACGTTAAGTAATGTGAACATTTATAGCCCAAACTTTTTGTCCAATATAGACGATTTTACATAATACCATGTTCTTATATCAGGTAACACCGTTTTGATATAGTTTGTTATTTTATTCCACTCCTGTCAGTTTTCAATGTGTTACCGTTTCTGCCCACAGAAGACGGTCCACAATAAAGGTGTCGTGTCATGACAAAAGGATAAGCTGTTTCGCGACGGTGTTTACATGTTTCATATTTCTTATCAACAACATCCATATAGGGATAAATTAACCAGCGAATTCAACAGTATCCGAAACAGTGTCAAGTGTTATATGATGATGTCAGGTAATATTGCAACACTTATTGCTATTGTTGAACAAAAAAGTTACATAAAACGCCACTGAGTGCGTTTGAATGTTTGTAATTTTAGGCGCAGCCGTCTAGGCTCGCTTTTGACCCAGTGTTTATGTTGCATTCTAGCAAATGAGATCAGTTGTAATAGAAAATGCATACACTTTAAATTTAAGAACAAACTCTTTGTTGAAATCGGCTATGTATACTGGTACTTGTAGTTGTTTAAATGTATATGGTGCTAAAATAGAACTAGAGTTGGATACATTATCACGGTTTCAGTAGATAATCTGCTTTCTTAATAAAAATGTTTACACTTGTGCGTTTGCAAGGCGAAACGTGTCCATTCCTTTTTCCTATATTGTATATTTCATAACGGATTTATGCTGGTTGTGTGAATGTGCTTTTGTCGAATTATTAATAGACCAATATGTGTATGCAGGGTACCGGTCAAGCTGCTAACATTGAGGTCACGTGATTTCAGCTACGATTGTTTATGAAGTTAACCATAAATACACTGTGAGAAGCCCCAGTTCTTGACTCACGGTGAAGCGCAGTTCGTTAGCCCGTTGGACAAACTTATACTTATGCGTGCCTACCTTTAGGGGTCGAATCCGCTCTAGATCACTTTTTTTTTAATTTTTCATTTGAACTTGAAATACACATTTCACTTACTTAAATTCAGTGCCGACTTTTTCCCCAAATAGTTCTTGTTTAATCCTTCAAAAGAAACAGTGAACGTGATAATATACATTGCAGGTGGACACGCAAATCTCTTGATTATGTAACGAGTTAGTAACAAAATGTATCTATTTACATAGAATACATAACAAAAAACAATACTACATTATGTATTAAACGACATATGAGAAACATTGCATCGAAACGGTGATATTTTATGTAATAGAATTATGACCTTTTTGTACTACAATAAACAGTTTTCTCGTGGCTTACTTGTACTCATTAAAAAAATACCGCCACATCTGACAAAAGGGATAAAATACTAACGAAATATACACCATTTCATACAGTGTAAAGTGTTATATGATGATGTCAGGGAATATTGCAACACTAATAGCTATTATTGAACAGATACTCAATCTATGAAATACTAATTTCACCTACTTAAATTAAGCGCCGAATAACTGTTCCGAAAATAGTTCTGGTTTAATTCTTTAACAGACACAGTGGACATGATAATTATACATTGCATGTGAACACGCTATTCGCTACATTATGTAACGCATTAGTTACATAATGTAGCTGTTTCCATAGAACAAATAACAAAACAATACAACATTATGCAGATGAGAAACATTTGGTCGAAACGGTGTTATTTTTATGTAATATAATAGGACATGTTGGTACTAAAATATACAGTTTAGTCATGGCTGGCTTGTACTCATTCCTATAATACCGCTTCATCTGACAAAGCATAATCTTTTGCCATTGTATTAACTTGTTGATTTCCTGCGTCGCATAAGACGTAATGTTGTTCGTGCTGTCCATATCCTTATCAAATCCATCTAGACTACATTGTAGTTTATTTCTCTGTTTTATTTTGCACATATTTTGTGCATGTTATAATCTACTAGAAAGAACTATATTTGAAAAAAAAAAATCCCGAACGGTTAAACGTATCGATTCATACAACCTTGTTCTTAAAACATTTTTCTCGAGCGTATACGGTTGCCGCCAATTATTTTTATATCGAAATTTATGTTAACATGATTCAGACTGTGTTATGCAACTTACGTGAGTTTATTTTCTTTATTTAACGTATGTGCGTATTTTGAAATGACAATGGGATCATGTATTCATTCCTTTTCAGTACTACAATGGAAAACACAAGCTCATGTACCTATAACTCGTGATTGAATTGTAGTATTGCATTAATCACGTCCCTCGCAATAGGACGCCTGATGAAATAATCCCGATTAGCCCAATTTTCATCCAGGCGCGTTTGTACGATGAGCCAAACATACAAGAGGGAAAAGGTAATCCAGGGAGTAGTCGAAACTGTGGCGATAAAAGTAAAACTGCGGCCCATTTATTTGTTTATGTGAGTTATTTAAACAAATAACAAAGTGCTTGATTTTGTCTGTTATGAAGTAGGTTTGGTGCAACACTTGTCTATTAAACTACCTTATTTTAAATAACCTTTTACACTAGTTTTGCTTTAAGCCCTTGGTAAGTTGACATAAAATATAAACTGTATAAAGTTATTTTCTTTTGTCATCTTACGTTTGTGTATTTCATTTTTAAATTGCAATTTTGTCAATTTCAAACCAGATATCAACTAGCGTTTTCAGGCTAAGTTTAGTTTCGTATGGAACTCATTGTTTCGTGTTTTACTCTTACATGTACATCGTGTCACATGAAACTATTTTTCAATAGTTCCGCAGATAGGTTCCAGACATTGTAAGAATTGAGATTTACTTGGTAATGAAAGTCAATAAAAACTACTACTAGGCAGTTTTATGTAAAATGAACTCAAACTTCTACATAAGAAAAGAAGTCGACTGGAACAACCGTTGGGTGGAAAATGTAAGTATCACCTCAGAAAAAGAAGTTCAACGTTAAGCAACGTAACAACCAGAGTTATGATTTGCCGTACAATATAAAACGTCTGTATGGTATACATATGTATTATGTAAGTCTTTGTGTTAGCCAACCATGGACATGTATTCCTAACACAATTTGCTGATTGTCCTGTTCAGTTTATATCACTTGTAATTTCAGATTATTTATTTAATAATCATTCTAAAGTACAAAAAACAGCCCCAATCATATGTTTGAGTGTGTAAATATTTTGTACAAAGTAAGGTGCAACAGAGGAAATGAGAAGACAAACACGCTGGTAAGGTAAATTGTCCGCCGTGATTTTTCTTACTTAGTTATTAAACGTCGTTAAGGTAATAGTTGTGTAATAGACTACGAAGGATACACATTTATATGTTTTATCAAAATATAAACAATAATTTTATCATTAAAATGATTTTTGTATTATGATCATACTTTACAACCATAGATTTTTTAATGAAACTAACTATATTTGCTTTAATGAAATTAAAGGGAAATATTATTACACCTTATTACTTCCCTTAATTATGAATAAAATGAACAATTTCAATCTTTCTTATAAAATCAAAAAAGCAAAAACTGAGAAAAGCGGTGCGGTGGATCGTCTTAAAATGGTATATATTTAAATAAAAAAGGTTTTTAAAACATCTCCATAGCTGCAAATATGTGAATCCATTGCACTCCTAATACATTGTACCTTAACATACGTACTTTGAAAAAACACACATTTACAACATGACATTTATAGGCGTTGCAAAAACAACAAGCCTCTACAGGAAACAATAAACAATATGCATATTACGTTTAGGAAACAAATCATCACAAACATGTGAAGAGAATAAACTTTTGTTCAGTCTGTACATGTACATATCAGTAACACTTAAAAATACAAATACCATATTAAGCAACTACCTCTTGTTTTATACTTAGTCTATTTAAACAATCCTAAAACACAAAACAATCATCGAACTAACATAATAGTCTATTAAAGTGTACAATTGCTGTGAAATAGATAAAACGTTGTAGCTTTTATATTATAATAAATAGGATACGTTTATGTGTTTTTAATTATTACTGCTGATAAAGCATGGTCATGCCAACATTTCGTTTAATGTTTTGTTGTTTTATGAGTAATAAGAACTTATTAGAACGACATTAATAATCGATATAATATAATTAGTATTTTATTATCTTTACGGTTACTGATTAATATGTTTAATCAATAAGTCAATGCATTGCTACATATATTTCTACTTTTTAGATGCCAAGTCTATTTATTGATATCTAATAATTGGTTACCAACTTGGCAGTATGTTATTCAATAAGTAAACTTAATGAAAGATCCATCGAACCCGGCACCTCTTGTATTACAATCAGATGCGTTACCTCTCGGCCACCGATGCAACTGAACGTATGGAGTGTAGTCAAGTTTTTTTAACTGCTTGAACGTTATGCACCCAAACGTAAACACACACAGCCAAATTTGCGAGCCAAAACTTTTTTCCTGATATATTTTAACATACATAGAGAATGATATCTTGCATTTTCTCATATTTACGGGTGTAAATTGCACTGCTTAATTCTGGTTAAAATATTAAATAAATATTAAACGATGTTACATGTAGTCAACTGATACAGACATACCGTCTATAAGACCAGATACTATGTACAAGCTCCTGAGCTTTCTTCTCAATTCCGATACCTTTATTTCAACATGCATTTGATTGGCAGAACGTTTAATCTCTTATAATTTCACTTGAATCAACTTTATTACTTTCCAAATATAGATCTCACACGTTTTGGTATCTCTTTGTACTTACTTCTATGTCAATATACTTGTGCATGTTACATGTAATTGTACATGTATATGTGTATAATTTGAAATAAATATTGTTTAAACTAAGACCAGAGATATGTCTCTACAATAAATGCTAATTTTAATAATATTTTAACCTGCATAACGCGTTGTAAGCATATAGAGCGCAATTCAACACCACGTATACGTTAACGTATATGACAAAAAAAATTAATCAGTACTTTGTTGTAAAGTATGAACTTCACACTCTTACGTTTGATTTTCTTGATTGAAATTGTTTTTGCATTTCTGTGAAAAGAGGGTTTATGGTTTATTAGTACAGCCATCATGTTTTGATGAAAACATGTTTCAATTTTCATTTATTTCAAGAAACTGATCCATTTTATAGCATTTACAGCAATATCATTGTTCAATAATTATGTTCCGTTCAGTTGAATAAATAGTTTGCCCTTTCTAACTAATTTAGTAGCAATGTCTAGATGCTAATAATATTAACACATTGTTCCACTTTATTAAACGAAGGATTAACGACAGAATGATGTTTCTGTCGCACGTAAACTAATGTTAAGACTCATGTTAACCATTAATGTTTTACTAAACCAGTTTTACCCGGTTTTAAATTTATCGGTGTAAATTTACGTAGTGCGTTTAGAACACAGACATCCGCATTAAAATCCATTTTCAACATTTCATTTACTACAAATCGCCAATTTAATGCATAATAAAAATTAATACATTAAATGTTTAGCCACCGGTTTCTAGTGTAACGTTTGGCACTTTCCAGGGACATGACAAAAACTGGAAATCTCTACTTTGTATAACATCGATATACTTGTGTATGAATGTGTGCCTATTTATTATTGGTACCAACGTTTCATACGGTTTACGCTTACATGTTCAATTATATACAAAGAGTCCTTATGGTGTTGCATAGGAGCCTTTGTAAAATTTTAAACTGTTAAGATTGTATATTTCACAAGTCGCATACATAAACTATTACTGATTTTCGCATATATGAAGCTAAACCCAAGCCCTTGCTTACAGTATACATCTTTTAAAGTCTGTGTAGAGCTAACAGCCTTATGTTATTTGTGTACCGCATAAAAACAAAAAAAACAAACATATTTCACATTGTTCAATGTGAAGGCAGGGGCGCCATTGTCAACTGTGTATTTTGTGTTTGCTAAATATTTTTCAATTCTAAAACTGAAACATATAACGTTTTAATATTTTAAATTGGAGAGATGTTCAAAAGAAAGAATGTTGTAACCAATGTAGATATGTCAAGTTAAAGGGCACCATGACAAAATGGTCTGTACAAAAACCAACACACAGAACGACACAAAAACACGTACAACACCATGCCGCAACATACATTTAGAAAAAACTATTGTTTTGAGTTTTGTGTAAGTCTCATCAATGAACAAATGTCCGTAATAAACGTGAGTCCCTCGAATACACACGTACCAATAGAGGATTAATTGGTGGAGAAGACGAACCGAACATGTAAATCCAATTCGGATTGACATTTATGTAGATACACCAATGCATTAATTGTAAGTATATGTGTCATTCTCGCAAACACACACTCGGCAAACCATTGTAACTGTTATACTATTGTAAATGCTATTGATGATATTTATGAAAGGCTATAAACGCCTTTATTATCTTTGTGATACCCAAACAAAGCATGTTTATCCTTCGACATCATTAACCGATGACCTTCAGATCATAAACATTGACTAACCACAAATTTGGTGTTGCCGTTTTTATTATTCTGTTCATAAAAAAACGATGGTGGGTAAATTATATACAACCATCTCGTACTATCCATCAAACCTTTAGCCTACGGTAATTTATCAACGGTTGCTTATAGTTGTAACATAAACAAATCCTTCTTAGCTGTACAACAGTAACGATATCAGTAAAGTGTGTATTAAATCATCTTTACATGTAGACTGAAGTTGGTAATGAATAACGATCGCAATGGGATAACCCCTGTCCAGATATGTCGCGGATCACTGGATTCTGTACATAGAAAATACATGTGATCGTAAGCTGAAACTACTGTATGTCTTAATATAATTTTTGAATCTTTCCCAGTGTTTAGTTGCCTCTCACTTGAAGCTCATGTAATGTTAATGTTGTATTGCCTTTTTGCCCAATTGATAGTGAAACAATTTAACACAGTTGACATAACCAGTGCAACTGTGATTGCCAGCCTCTACCTCTTTTGATTCACGTGAGTTATCTCCGACGGACGACCAAACCAGACAGAGCGCACTGTTTAGCATACAAAGTCGTATATGAGAAAATAATCCGCTCCTGGTGGTGTCGACCTTGTGGAGTCGACTTATGTTCCGCGGATTCGCCTTCCTGCGCCCTAACCACAAAGCTACCGGGCGCGCCCCACTCATCCGTCTCAATAATAATGACGATACTGTCTCTCGTTTGGGTTCGAGTTGCTGTCTAACGATCTACTGAATGATTCAACAGAGCAGTCAGTAGAAAGAGAAATGTTTGTTTTGTTATGCTAGCTTAATTGAAATATTAAAAAGCACATGCTATGATCCTAAAAGCTTTGTATAATTTTAGTCCTCAATATTGCAATAGCATTCGTATTTAATTAATGGTACACTTACAATAAGATAATTATATACAAACGGCAAACTTGAGTTCCCTCAGTGCGAAACCAAACCAAAGTGATTCGATTATAGAGTTTAGAATTACATGCCGGAAACCTAGATATTTTTTCAAATAACAGTTCTGAATATTTATTACGTATTTCTTTAATCTTTAATAAACTAATAAATTATAATTTAACATAAATAATGTATGGTGTAACGTTGTTCATGGAGTGTTTAAGCTGTGCGCAACAACGGTTTGTGATTGGAAATCAATGTGAATATAACTTCATTATTCAAACTTGATACTGAGTTTACCATGACTGTAAGTGTGACAATGGTATAAAATATTTGACTTATACCCGTTTTGTCGTACAACGCTTGCGCACAGATAACTTTATGTTTTATTAAAATAACAAGTGTTAAGAAACGCCTATGGGTATTAAACTATGACTATACAATGGCAAAACAAGAATCATCACATCATTTTAGTGTACCTAACATCAAACACAGTTATCCAAAAACCTTGACAGAGCGTTCGACCTACAATCTTAATCTGTAATCATAATCCAATTGTGTATGTTTTTGATTCAATAAACACTGAGGGTGATATCTATGTGTTGGCGGCTAATATATCATGGCTTCAGAAGATGAATTAGTCTAAAATAAACTGAAAGATCACCAATGCGAAATGTTTGTACGATGTGAATATATTTAGATGAAATTGTTAACATCAACACATGTTTGACATGTATTCACACGCGAATGAGAACTGACATTCAAATTTTCTTTTAATTAATGTTTTACTCCCTAAAAACGGAAACGTAATTTTGCGAGTATCGCTTTGAAGGCGAGACCAAGTTCTTTCCTACTGGCTGTGTCTGGCATCTTGTGTTTGTAATATAAATTGTTCATACCTCAATAGTTCTGGTTTAGTGTGCGTTTAGTTATAACCTCACTTTTAAGTGGCGCTGTTATGGAAACTGTTAATATGTAGAACAACATGTCATTGAGAAGAATTTTTTCTAAAGAAGCGTATTTTGCACGGGGAAACATCTTTAACAAGTCTTTCAGCAGTATTTGCATATACCAACACAGAGATATAACGACTAACAATTAAACATGCATGCAACAAGAATACTACGAGGAGTGTTAGGTAAATTCCCGGACTGCGTCTATTATTTTTACATGAACTGACACATTGTAAAAACATATTCATGTACTTTGATTCTTCAAAACCTATAAAATGGTATGCTATCATGACCATTTTACATCTGTGAAAATTAATAAGGATAATTTTACTTATGCTGTTTACCACTGGGACATTTTTGCCCCAATTAACGTCACAAATGAAAAATATGTCTGAATAAAAACGTTATTGAGTGCATATTAATTGAAATTAATAGGACTAAAATTCACATCTAAAACAACATAGTATGTGCACTTTTGTAATTGTATATTTTTTTTTTTTCTAATAGTTTGTTGCCGGCTAAAGACATTATGTTAATGTTCATTGGATTTAACTGGCTGACGGGCAGTAAGAATAAAAGTATTGTAAGGAGCTAAACGTCTTCTAATAATACTAATGTAACAAAATATTTATAGATCTATTTAAAAATTATTTCTTGTAAGTCAAATACTCTCAAAATAGTATTATTTTGTTATTCTAATATATTCGCTTTTGCTTTTACACAGTCATGAATCATGATGCATGGTAAAAGATTGGAACCTCAATATTGCTTACCCGCGACGTTATTTTTTGAATGCATTTTACCGATGATACGCGATTTGCTTATATTATGATACATAATCTAATAATTCATTGATATGCCTGATTTTTTACAGTTACATCAATGTTGCTACAAAATAAAAGTTAAAACTTCATAATATTTTATTCAAAACTGATGATGTTATAACAGTTTTAGTGATGCTATGTAGAAATTGCCCCGGGGTAGCAAGGTTGGGGTTACCATGGAAACAAAAAACCAATGAAGAAAATGAAAAGAAAAATTCTTCATTGTTGTTATCATAGCATAGTTTTTTTAACAAATTGTACAAGTTTCTAAGAAAAAAATGTAACCAGTTTGTGTATACATTGCCAGTCCGGGAATTTACTTAACACCCCTCGTATAAACATAACAAAGACGTTTTGACCTACGAGTCAGTGCGTGTGTACCAACGAGTTGTGTAATAAAATAGCACGAGAAAATGACTTTTGTAACATCAGATCATTCGATCAATCGGAACTACTCGGCCAATTCCGCCTAATCGGCGATCGTGCCTCGGATGTATCTGGTGGAAGGATATGTCTAACCCAAAACGCCTACGCTAAAATATAGTTCTTACGGAAACCTACGAAAGTCGTTCGGCGATTACGAACCAATCTGAACATCTTAAACAACGCGCAATCGGAACTACTCGGCCAATTCCGTCTAACCGGCGATCGTGCAAAGTATAGCATGTATAGCATTTTATACATAGATGGTGATGTCACTATGTGCTAAGTACTCCCAAATCCAAAATGGCGCGCCCCTACGTACATCAGAGAAATGGTGTGGTGTAGCCCACGGTCCGATGGGTTCAGATTGATCATTCGAAGTGCAGAACCGGCGCTACACCCATCATTCAAAATTATTTCTAAAATTAAACATGATACTCGATTTACATTCATACATTTCATGGTAGTTTGGAATGTAATGTTATATCTGGGCAACAGCTATTCAAAACCATACACTGTAAACGTGCTTGACCTGTTATAAATGCTTAGTAATGTGAACATATATAACCCAACCTGTTTTGTCCAATATAGACGCTTTTACATAATACCATCTTTTTATATAAGGTAACACCGTTGTGATATTATTCATAATTTTATTCCACTCCTGTCCATTTTCAAAGTGTTACCGTTGATGCCCACTAAAGGCAGTCCACAATAATGGTGTCGTGTCAAAAGGATCAGCTGTTTCGCGACGGTGTTTACATGTTTCATATTTCATATCATCAATCAATAGAGAGATAAATAAACCAGCGAACTCAACAGTATCCGAAACAGTGTCAAGTGTTATATGATGATGTCAGGTAATATTGCAACACGTGCTATTGTTGAAAAGGTTACATAAAAAGCCACTGAGTGAGTTTGAATGTTTGTATTTTCAGGCGCAGCCGTATAGGATCGCTTTAAATCCAAGGTTTAAGTTGCATTCTAGCAAATGAGATAAGTTGTAATAGAAAATACATACAATTTAAATTTAAGAACAAACCCTTCAATTTGTTGAAATCGGCTATGTATACTGGTACTTGTAGTTGTTTAAATGTCTATGGTGCAAAAATAGAACTAGAATTGGATACATTATCACGTTTTCAGTAAATAATATGCTTTCTTAAAAAAATGTTTACACTTGTGCGTTTGCAAGGCGAAACTAGTCCATTCCTTTTTCCTATATTTCATAACGGATTTTTGCTGGTTGTGTGAATGTGCATTTGGTGAATTATGAATATACCAATATGTGTATGCAGGGTACCTGTCAAGCTGCTAGCATAGAAATCACGTGATTTCAACTACGATTGTTCATGTAGTTAGCCTTAAAAACACAATGAGAAGCCCTAATTCGACTCATGCTAAAGCGCAGTTCGTTAGCCAGTTGGACAAACTTATACTTATCCGTGCCTACTTTTACGGGGTCGAATCCACTCTAGATCATATTTTTTATTTTATTTTTATTTGAATTTGAATTACAAATTGCACTTACTTAAATTCAGCGCCGACTTTTTCCCAAAAATAGTTCTTGTTTAATCCTTCAAAAGAGACAGTGAACGTGATAATTAGACACGCAAATCGCTTGATTATGTAACAAGTAAGTAACAAAATGTATCTATTTACATAGAATACATAACAAAAAACAATACTACATTATGTTTAAAACGACATATGAGAAAAATTTCGTCGAAACGGTGATATTTTATGTAATAGAATTATGACCATTTTGTACTACAATATACAGTTTTCTCATGGCTTACTTGTACTTATTCCAACAATACCGCCACATCTGACAAAAGTGATAAAGAACTAGCGAAATCTACACCATTTCATACAGTGTCAAGTGTTATATGATGATGTCAGGGGATACTGCAAGACTAATAGCTATTATTGAACAGATACTCATACTATGAAAAACTCATTTCACCTACTTACATTTAGCGCCGAATAATTGTTCCGAAAATAGTTCTGGTTTTAAATTAATCCTTCAACATACACAGTGGACATGATAATTATACATTGCATGTAAACATGCAATTCGCTACATTATGTAACGAATTAGTTACATAATGTAGCTGTTTTCATAAAACAAATAACGGAAACAATACTACATTATGCAGATGAGAAACATTTGGTCGAAACGGTGATATATTTATGTAATATAATAGGACCTGTTTGTACTAAAATATACAGTTTATTCATGGCTGGCTTGTACTCATTCTAATAATACCGCTACATCTGACAAAGCATAATCTTTTGCCTTTGTATTAATTTGTTAATTTCCTGCGTCGCATAAGAAGTAATGTTGTTCGTGCTGTCCATATCCTTATCCAATCCTTCTAGCCTAGTTTATTTCTCTGTTTTTGCACATAGTTTGTGCATGTGGTATTCTACTAGAAAGAACAATATTTGACAAAAAAAATCCGAAAGGTTAAACGTATATATCTGAGGAGCGTCGTGTGATTTTCGACCTTAATGACATCGGGAAATGACGGCGTTAAACGCAATTGAAATGACGTCAACATTTTCGCCCGGATTATTTACGCATGTCAAGTGAGAGACGCATAATTATGCAGAGGGAAAATACTTTTTTTTAATTATTTAATATTAAGGAACACTATTAATTAAAACTGGCATAAATACTAGACACAGTGTTTTAAAAAATTCATTGTTTATTTAATTTTTTAATCAAGCGAAACGTTTCCGAAAGCATGCTTACATGTAGGTCTAGAAAAACTGTCAGTATTATTTTTCGCTGAACTTTTCTCCGGAGCTCAATACTTAAAGTAAGCGGAATAAAACTACTTGAAATTATCTAAATGCTAGCTAAACTAACATATCTAAATAAATTTATTATAGCGTTTCCTTGGAAGTATATGAATTTGCACATTCTTTTATTTTGTCGGAATCAAGTTGAGAAAACTACATCAACATGATTTCATCGCTTTTCTAAAACTCCTTTTGATTCGCGTGTTCCGAGATTCCAATTCTGCATTCATCAGCACGGAGAGAAACGGCAATTAAGTCTGCTCACAAAAGTT